>JABAOH010000634.1_pt2 | contig 106808 bp, 95 predicted proteins | sample 7062181 | NCBI WGS metagenome assembly JABAOH01 (sample SAMN14538630, study PRJNA623070) | marine sediment metagenome | biome: marine biome [ENVO:00000428]; feature: marine pelagic biome [ENVO:01000023]; material: deep marine sediment [ENVO:00002113]; isolation source: pool of 5 deep marine... | reverse complement strand
CCCGGCCAACGACGTATAAAGGCCGAACAAACCCGGCCGGCGGCCCGCCTCGAACGCCGGCATCACCTCGAGGCGTCGCTCGAGCGCGCCCTCGACTTCCGGGCCCCGGACCCCACCCGCCGTCGCGGCGACGTTCAGCTTGGCGGCGTCCGCGTCTATTTCGATCGTGTCGCCGTCGCGCACCGCGGCCAAAAGGCCACCGGCCGCGGCCTCCGGCGCGACGTGGCCCACGCATAGACCCCGCGTCCCGCCCGAGAATCGGCCGTCCGTGACCAACGCGACCTTGTCGCCCAGGCGCGGGTGCGAGGCCAGCGCCTCCGTCAGGTAGAACAGCTCCGGCATACCTGCGGCCCGCGGCCCCTGGAACGGCAGGACCACCACCGTCCCGCGGCGCACCCGGCCCTCGTTCACCGCGGCCCGCGCCTCCTCCTCGTCGAAGAAGATACGCGCACGCCCCTCGAACTTGGCGGCCGCGGCTGCGGCCACTTTCACCACCGCGCCCGCCGGCGCGATATTTCCGAAGAGCACTTTGACCGCGCCCCGGCGCGAGAGCGGCTTAGCCGTGGGCCTTATCAAGTCCTCACGGGACAGGCCGTAACAGGCGAGGCGGCGCGGGTTCCGCTCGAAGAAGGCCGTCTTCGCCAGGTCGTTCAGGTTCTTCCTCGCCGTCGAGCCGGTAATCGTCGCGGCGTCGAGGCGCAGGTAGTCGCGTATCTCGTTCATCACCGCGGCGGCGCCGCCGGCGTACCACAGGAACGCCGACGGGTGCTCGCCGCTCGGGCGAACGTTCGCGATAAAAGGAACGGCGGCCTGGATGCGGTTGTAATCGACGAGGTCAAAAGGAAGACCCAGCTCCGCGGCCAGCGCCGCGAGGTGCAAGAGGGCATTAGTCGAACCGCCGACGGCGGCGTGAACGGCGAGGGCGTTGTACAGCGCCCGCTCGTCGACGACGTCCGCGAAACGGAGGCCGCGCTCGAGCGCCTGGGCGAGCAGCGACGCGGCCTGCCGCGCCGAACGGACGAGCGCGAAATCGGCCGCGGGTACGAGCGCCGACGCGGGCGGCGCCACGCCCAGCGCCTCGAGCATAATTTGCATCGTCGCAGCGGTCCCCATAAAGGCGCAACAGCCCACGCCCGGCGCCGCTACCTCTTCGAAGCGCCGGACTTCGCCCTCGGGCACGGGCCCGCGCGCCGCCTCCTGCGCCAACGTCGCGACGTACTCCAACGTCCGGCAATCGTCGCTCGGCGGCATAACGCCGCCGGGTACGAAGGCCGCGGGCAGCCCGAGGCGCGCCGCGGCCATAAGGTGTGCCGGGATGGCTTTATCGCACGAGGAGGCGAACAATACGCCGTCGGCGTGGGCGCAAGTGGCGTGAAGCTCCGCGGCGAGCGCGAGCACGTCGCGCGACGCGAGCGACAGCGCCATCGCCGGCGTCCCCTGGGCGACGCCGTCGCAGATGTCCGTGCACCGGTAGTCGAGGGGGCGTACGCCCGCGGCGAACAACTCCTGGCGCGCGGCGGCCGCGACGGCGCCGAGGTGATAGCTGCCCGGGTGGCTCTCCCCCGCCGCGGCCTCGACTACCACGAGCGGTTTGTCGAAGTCGGTCCGCGTGAAGCCGCAGCCGAACCTGAGCGCCGCTACTTCAGCGCCGAGCTCGGTCATCGCTTTACTAAGGCGTTTGTTCGGCATAGAAACCCTCCAAAAGAACGGCTCGAGCCGGCGCGCCGTCGCCTCCCGCGAGCGCGAGCGGCGCCGCAGTGAGGAAATATTCCCCGGCCCCGACGTCGGCCAGGTTCAAACCCTCGAGTATCATTACTCCCGCGGCCAAGAGCACCTTATGCGCCGGTGCGTCGTCCGCGCCGAACTTCTCTATGGAAAGGTAGTCCCAACCGACTAGGGCCACGCCACGTGCCGCTATAACTTGTGCCGCGGGCCGGGTTAAGTAAACGTAATCCGACACGAAGTCGTCGCGGCCCCAGAGCGAGGCGTTGTCGGTTTTAAATAAAATCCGCTCACCGGAAGCCGGCGCCAAGGCCTCGACGTCGGCGGCGTCCACGTACGGCATGCCCGTTACATCTACGACCCTACACGGCCCGACGAAAGGGGCGAGCGCGACCGACGAGAGGTCGGCGCCGCCCTCCAGGAAATGGTATGGAACGTCGACGTGCGTGCCGCCGTGGCTGCTTAGCGTCAGGAGCGAAACCTCGGCCGCGTCCCCACTCTTGCGGCTCCGCGCGGCTACTCTGCGGAACCGCGGGTCGCCGGGGTAGGTCGGCATTCGCTCCCGCAACGGTACGGAAATATCTAAGATACGCATCGCACGCGTCGGCCGAGGGTATCATAACCGCATCAACCGGTCAAGAACGGCCGCCGCTGAAAGATATTGACAAACGTAACGCAACCGCCTATAATTGCTTGGGGAGGGTGGCTTATCTCCTCCCCATTATTTTTGAGGTTATTTGATAACTTTTTCACATATTCCCAAAGCGTAATGGCGCGGGCCAAAAAGATACCTAGCACCACCGTCTCCCGCCTGTCGGTTTACGTCCGGGCGTTGCAGAAGTTACGCAACGAGGCCGTCGTCACGACGTCGTCGGAGAAACTGGCCGAACAAGTCGGCCTGACCGCGGCGCAGATTCGCAAGGACCTCGCCTACTTCGGGCAATTCGGCGTACCCGGCCGTGGGTACTACGTCGAAAACCTACATAACGAACTCGCGATGATCCTGGGCATAAACCGACGGTGGGAGGTGGCGCTCGCGGGCGTGGGTCACCTCGGCTACGCGCTGCTGGCGTACAACGGCTTCAAGAAACAAGGCTTCGACGTAGTAGTCGCGTTCGACAAGGACCCGGCGAAAATCGGCCAGACGTGGGAGGGCGTAAAGATATACGACATCGCGGAGGCGCGGCACGTGCTCCCGGAATGCGGCGCCGAAATCGGCATAATAGCGGTCCCCGCGGCGAGCGCGCAGGAGGCCTGCGACGCGCTGGTCGCGGGCGGCCTCAAGTCCATATTATCCTTCGCGCCCGGCCGCATAATTGTGCCCCCCGACGTGACAGTAAAACGGGTCGAACTCGCGATGGAGCTCGAGTGGCTTTCGTACTACGCGACCAACATCGGCGAGCGCGGCTAAGCCCCCGCGGGGGTGATTCGCGAATCAGGTTGTCGGGCCACGGCGTACGTCGCCGCGCCGCCCGTTTCATAATATAACCGCCCGGTTGGGAAATGAAGAAAGCCCTTGTCGTCGTGGTACTCGGCGCGGCCGTCGTCGTCGCCGGTGTTTTAATTTATAAATATTACGAAGCCGCGGTAAATCGGAGGCCGGCGAAAGCGGTAACCAAAACGGTGGTCGTCCCCTCGGGATATACCACCGCCGAAATCGCGACCCTTCTGGCCGGGGAGGGCATAATCGCGGACGCGACGCCCTTCGTCTGGCATTGCCGCCTGAACGGCCTCGACGGTAAACTCCAGGCCGGCGAATACGAGCTCTCGAGCGACGACGGCATTCCCGCTATCGCCGCGAAGCTCGCCGCGGGCCGCGTACACGTGGTCAGGTTCACCGTACCGGAAGGCTACGATAAAAAGAAAACCGCGCGCGTCGTAGCCGCGGCCGGGATATGTTCGGCGGAGGAATTCCTGGAAGCGTCCGGCCGCGGCGACGCCGAGGGCCGCGTGGCCACGCGAGACCTGGAGGGCTACCTCTTCGGCGACACGTACGAGGTAGCGGCCAATGCCGGCGCGGACGACGTCGTCGCGGCGATGCTCGAGCGCTTCTTCGAAGTAATGGGCCCCGAGGAACTCGCGCGCGCGCGCAAGCTGGACCGGCCGCTCGAAGAAATAGTAACGCTCGCCTCCATCGTCGAACGCGAGGCGCGGCTCGCCGAGGAGCGGCCTCTCGTCGCCGCCGTATTCTACAACCGCCTCGCCCGGGGGATGAGGCTCGAGTCGTGCGCCACGGTCATCTACGCATTGGGAAGGGACGTTCGCCGTTTAACGGTCCAAGACTTGAAAGTCGACTCGGCCTACAACACTTATATCCGCGCCGGCCTGCCGCCCGGGCCGATATGTTCGCCCGGGCGCGAATCGCTCATGGCCGCGCTGTACCCGGCCGAGACCGGCTACCTGTTCTTCGTGTCCAACGGCGACGGCAGCCACACGTTCAGCAAAACGCTGAGCGGGCACCTGGCGGCGCGCGCCGAAAAAAACAAGAAGGGGGGGAAACGGTGAATTTTCGGGGACGTTTAAAAACGCCGGGCGCGCCCGCGGACGACGTTCTCGTTTGGGAATTGCAGGTCCCGGCCGAAGCGGAGGGCGCGGTGGTCGCGATATGCGACGGCTACGAGTACAAACTTCAGTTGCGGTCTAAAATGGGCGGCCGGAAGGGGTCCTTCGCGGCCTGGGGCGCGCCGGCCTTCCGCAACGAGATAGAGGCTTTGCTCGCGGACCTACGGCGCCGCTACGGCGTCGAAAGCGCCGCGCCCAGGCCCTTTTCGGATGCGGACTTCGCCGCGGGAATGCACCTCGCGCCGCGCGGGAACGGCTAAAAAATTCTTACCGTTAAAACTTCACCCGTGGGATGGAGAAAAATAAAAAACTGCGGCCAAGTGCAACCGAGAAAAAGGCGAAGTCGCGACTAAGGCTCTGCCTGCTCGTCGTATTGGCAATAGCTGGGGTCCCATTTATCGCCAGGAACTTCTTGGCGCCATCGTTCGTGAGGCTTTGCTTATACGAAACCAACGTGATACCCTCGGGTGCGATGAAGGATGCTTTATTAGTGGGAGATCATATAATTTCCAATCCCCTCGATTATCGCTTCCGCGACCCGCGGCCGGGGGAAATAGTAACCTTCACGTACCCCTTCCGCGACTTGACGCGTGCGGAGAAGATTCGCTACGTGTTCAATAGCGAACACGGCGACGGGAGGTCCGGGGGGCTTCGCCTTATGATAAAGCGCGTAGTCGGCGGCCCGGGGGACGTAGTAGAAATAAGGCGGGGTATCCTATACAGGAACGGGGAACAGGTGCGCGAGCCGTACGTACTCGCGGACGCGGGCGAAGATTTCGGCCCGTGCGTAGTCCCGGCCGGTAGATATCTCGCTATGGGGGACAACCGCGACGACTCGTACGACAGCCGCATCTTCGGCCCGGTGCCGCGGAAATACATTCGCGGCAGGCCGGCCGCGATTTACCTTTCCGTCGCGCCGGCATCGTGCCCCAAGCACCGCGCGCCTATCGTTCGCTTCGGGGACGGCTGGCGCTGTACCGCCGGCGGCGAGGAAATGCGGCCGGGTTTGGACTTCGAACCCGCGCCGTGGTGGCGGCTTGACCGCCGCATCCGCTGGAAGCGCGTAGGTAAACGCTTCGCCCCGCCCGAAGCTGTCGCCCACAAGTTGAATCACATTTGCGAATAACAGTCCGTAACGCCGCGGCGTATACGCGGCCCTCGACCAACCGCCGGGTTTGCACGTGGCTGAGGGATTTAATCCCAAACCTAAACATAACGGGATACTATGACCGAAAAAAAGAGAACGCCTCGCCGTAAGGAAAAGAAAAAGGCCGGCCCCGTGCAGAGGACGATACGCGACGTCGTAATCATCGTCGTCGCGTACGTGTTCATCAGGCTCTGGGTCGTCGAGGCCAACGTCATACCTTCGGGCTCGATGGAGGACACGCTCCTCGTTGGCGACTACGTACTCGCCGAGAAAGTCACCTATCACTTCCGCGACCCGCGCCCGGGCGAGGTCGCCACGTTTATAGCGTACGCGCCGTTGCCCAACGTCCTGACGTTCCGCGACATGAACGCGCGCGAAGCGGTCCGATTCTTTCTACGAAACATTCTGGGCGAGGCCGACACCGGGCCGCGCCTTCTGATAAAACGCGTCGTCGGCACCCCGGGCGACGTCATACAATTAAAAGGGAAGGTTCTATATCGGAACGGGAAACCGGTGGATGAACCCTATCTTAAAACGGATGCCGGGTATAACTGGGGCCCGTACGAAGTCCCGACGGGCTACTTCTTTATGATGGGGGACAACCGCCACGACTCGAAAGACAGCCGCATAATCGGGCCTGTGCCGCGGAAGTATATTACCGCCAAAGCCGAAATTATTTACTTCTCGCTCACACCAATAAAATGCGCCAGACACCGCGCGCCCGTCGCCCGCGTAAATGGCCGTTGGATTTGCCTCGCCGACGGCAAAGAAGCACGCGTGGGCTGGGATTTCGTGCCGACGTCGCGGTGGCGCTTCGACCGCCGCATCCGCTGGAACCGGATGGGGGAGCTCGTCCGCCTCCTCCGCTAAGTTGCGGCCTGGCCCTCCTTCGGTCCGCGCGACGCCGCGAGCACGTCGGCGTAAAAGCGCGCGCGACGCCGCGCGGCTTTCCACACTAATCCGCCCAAATAGAATATCAAACGCCGCGCGCAAAGCGAAACGCGCGAGCACGCGGCCACGAGATGTCCGCCGACGCGGCCGTGCCAGCGCCGCGCGTACCGCGCCGCGGCCCGGTGCGACGCTACGACGACCGCCGCGTCGGGCACCCGTCGACTACCGCCGGTGTAGTGGCCGACCGGGCCGACGGGCAGATACCAAATCTCGCCGCCCGCGCGCCTAAGCCGGCGGCAGAGGTCGAGGTCCTCCGCGTATAAAAAATAATTTTCGTCGAAGCCGCCCGCGGCCTCGAAGGCCCGACGCGCCACGAGCGTAAACGCGCCGCTCAGCGCTTCCACCGGCGCGGGCCCCCGCTCGTAAAAGGACGTCGGATAATAGCGGTGCGCGAGCGCCGAACCCACCCAGCGCAACTCCGCCAGTCCCGAGACCAGCACCAACAGATTTAAAAGCGTCGGGAATTTGCGCGCGCAAAATTTCTGGAGGCGGCCGTCGCGGCCCACTACTTTCGGCCCGACCGCCGCGGCCGTCGGTATCCCTGCCAAGAACTCGCCCAGCGCGGCCACTACTCCGGGCGGAACGTCGACGTCGGGGTTTACGAAGAGCAGTTGCTCGCCCCGCGCGAGACGCGCGCCGACGTTGTTCGCCGCGGCGAAGCCGACGTTCTTCTCGAGGGGAACCACCGTCACGCCCGGGACCCTCGCCGCCACGCCGGCGCTGTCGTCGCTCGAGGCGTTATCGACGACGATAACCTCGAAACCGCCGGGGACGACCTGCGCCTTCAACGACGCCAGCGCAACCGCTAATAGGTCGGCGCAGTTGTAGCTTACGCAAACGGCCGATACCGCCGGCGTCATGACGCCGAGCCCTCCAGCTCGCGCGCGAGCGCGGCTATGTTCTCGAAAGGGTCGCCCGCGTCCAGGCCGAGATAGGCGCGCGCGAAGGCCTCCCGGCCCGCGTCGAAGTGGCCCGGCGGCGCCGCGAGCACGCCGTCGATCGCGGCCGCGAGGCCGGCGATATCCCGCACGCCGACCGCGGCGCCGTACGCCACGTAAGGGATGTAGTCGGGCAGGTCCCTCATTAAATTTACGTGCACCAGCGGAACGCCGCCCACGACGGCGTCCACGCCTACGCCGGAATGACCCGTGACGATGGCGGCCGCTTCTCTCAAGACGTCGGCCAGAGGCTCGTCCGCGGCGACGGCGGCGTCGGCCAATCCTGACCTCCGAATTACCGCGTGATATAACGCGTGGGGCTCCGAAGGGTGAGGTCGAAATACGAGCGGAAAGTTGCGCTCCCGCGCGTACGCGGCGCAAGCGAGCGCCACCGCCCTGTTCTGGTCTGGGTCGTAGTTGTTGGTGGCGACGACAAGCTTGCGCCGCGCCCCGGGCCGCGCCGGGGCCGTACTCCTCAGCCGGCGCGCGACGACCGCGGCGTAGGGCGAGCCCACGACCGCGACCTTCTCCGGCGGCGCCCCTCCCGCCACCATCCAATCCCGACTCACCCGCCCCCAGGCCGCCATCTTCGTCGAGCTGAGGGGCAGGTACGCGAAAGTCGGCCCGCCGGTGATATGGTTCTGGATAACGAGCGCCGGCGTACCCCGGCGGGCCGCGAACGAGGTGACAAGTCGGCCCGTCGTGTGGACGTCGCTCAGGTGTACGACGAGCGAGGGTCGCCAGCGCGCCAGAAATCCCTCGACCGCCGCCGCGAACATCGCGAGCGTAACGAGGTACGCCTCGGGCCGAAACGGAAAATTTTCCCGAAAGAACGCGGCGAGGCCGGGGGGCAAGTCGAAGCGCTCGAAGAGGCCGGCGCGCTCGAGCTTCCGGTAATCGGCGGTCAAAGAACGCAGAAGGCGCCGGCTCAGCGCAAGGGGCGGGAGGCGGTCGACGAGGGCGTCGCATACGATGCCGGCGCGCCGCGCATCCCGGGCCGCGGCCAACGTCGCCGCGACGTACGGGACCTCCTCGCCGTACGCCCGGCAAAACTCTTCGTAGACGTCGAGCTCGAAGCGGCCGAACTGCCCCCAAAACACGGCCGCGCCCGGGCGCGTCATAGGGCGGCTAAGCCGATGCACGCCCCTACCCCGGCGGGCTTGCCGCCGCGCGGCCAGGAACATCGCCGGCCAGACGCGGCGCCGCACGGCCAGCCCCGCGCGCCGAGCTAACCTCACGCCGCGCGCCTTCCCCAAAGATTCGTGAGGAACGCCCCGACCGCGCAACGTCGCGCCCAAAAACGACGCGCACAGAGAACCGTCGTCCGCAAACAAGACGCGAGCGGGGCGGTAATTATCGAGGACGTGGTCCAAAACGAAATTTAACCTGAGGTGGGTTTGGAAAAAATTGAAAATGTCGACCTGGGCCGAAGCCCCGACGCCAACGCCCTCCCACTGCAGAAAAACCTTTTCGTTTGAGATGAACCAATTTTGCACTATATCGGAAGCCACCCGATGGCTCTCGTAAGTAATCGCGTAATCGATGCCCTCCTCGCCGAGGGCAACGTCGGCCTCGTCGCCCAGGTATTCCCGCCACCCGATAGACACGACCGGGCCGCGGGGCCTCGCCCGCCGCACCGAAGCCAACGTGGCGTCGCTCCAAACCAACGCTATCTCGCGCCCGGCGATAACCTCTCCTTGATCAGTGAACGCAGCCTCGCGATGAAACCCGTCTCTCGCTCTACATATAACCCGAAAGCCCCAACCACCGGGACGAATAATAATAATCGCAGAAACAAGTTTACGATATCCAACGCCTTGCGCCCCCACCCGGGAGGCAGGTTCGCGACGAGGAACGAACCGGCGTAAAACGCGACGACCAACCCCGCGGCTACCGCCGCCGGCGGCAATAACAAGTACGCGAAAGCCCGCGGGACCGTCCGGGCGGGAAGAGACATCAACCGCCAGGCCGAAAATTGTACCAGGCAAGCGAACGTCACGAGGCCCGCCGACCCCCCCGCCGCTACGCCCACTAAACCCCAACCGAAGCGGCGGGCCAACGAAATCGCGACGACCGCGACCGCCAACGACACCCCTTGCGCCACCGCAATCGAGCGGAACCGGCCGAGTGCAATCAATACGTGTGCCGCCCCTTGCACGCCGCCCTGGCACGTAGCGCCGACGAGCAAAACCGCGACGACGGGCACCGCGGCCCCGAAGGCCGATAGAACGTAACGGATAAACGGGATGAGACAGATGACTGCGAAACCACCGACCGAAGCCACGAGATACGTTATAAAAAGGGAAGGCTTTACGATGTACTCTTCGAAGGCGCGCCGGTCGCCGTCGCGGCGCAGGCCGTAGATGCGGGGGGCCATCGCCTGGCCCACGTTCATGGGCAGAAAATATATAAACGTAACTATCGTGACGGCCAACATATAGTAGCCGACTTCGCGCGCGGAAAAGAAGCGAATGACCATCAATCGGTCGACGGATTGGAGGAGGAAACCCAGCGCGCCTATGCCCGCGAGCGGCAGGCCTACCGGGAGAAGCTTTCGCAACGCCGGCCAAGCCGGCCAAGGGCCCGCCCAAGCCCTCGTCCATATCGAACCGACCACCATAACGACGACGCCGCCGATAACGGACCCCACGAAAACGCCGTAGATGCCATATAAAAACAACAAACCTACGACCAGCGCGAAGAGGGTCGCCGCCTTGAACGTGGTGAAATAGAAGGACGCGCCGAACTGGCGCCGGGCGCGGAAGAGCGTGCCGAAGTACGTCTCGAAACGCGTCGTTATCAAAAGAAGGGCAAAAACCAAAAGGCCCCAGGAAATAGCGGCCTCGTACCGGCCCCAGGTCGCGAGGGCGTACGTAGCCAAAATAATCGCGGGCCCCGCCGACGTTAACAAGTTAAACGAGTACCCGACTTTGGCGAGACGTTCCGAAAGCTCGGCCGAACCGTGCGTGACGGCGTACGGGACTTCGCGCCCGACCGCGGTCGTGACGCCGAGCTGGAGGTACGCGCCGTATTTCGTTATAAGGCCGAGCGCGCCCAGAACGCCGTAAAGGCCCGGGCCCAGGTACCGGGGTACGATCACGCCCCGTACGAGCGCCAGGAGCTGCTCTACCACCGCGGCGCCCCATAACTTCGCGGCGTCGGTCACGAGTGAAGCTTTACCGGCACCGTCGCTGCCGCCCCGCGTCAATTCCGCCTCCGAAGCATCGCGACGAAGCCGCCGTTGCACCCGTCGCGGTGGGGCCACGTGCGGAGGTATTGCCCGTCGCACAAGCGGCCGAATTCCTCCCTTGAGCAAAAACCTAAGCTCGCCCCCGTCCGATCCATAACCCGCTCCACGACCCTCTCGTTCTCTTCCGGCTCGAGCGAGCAAACGTTATAAACGAGCCTCCCTCCCGGCGCGAGAGCGGCCACGCCGCGCGCGAGCAGCGCCTCCTGCGTCGCGGCCGCGGCCTCTACGTCCTCGGGCCGAACCCGCCACTTAACGTCCGGTTTACGCCTTATGACGCCCAAGTTCGTGCACGGCGCGTCCAGGAAGACGTAGTCGCAAAGCGGCAGCTCATCCTTTAGTATATCGGCACGGCGTATTTCGATATTCCCTAAGCCGAGGCGCCGTGCCGCCGCGGCGCACGCCTTCAACTTCCGGCCGTCGTTATCGACGGCGACGACTTTGCCCGCCGGGCCAACGGACCAGCCGAATTGCACGGCCTTACCCCCTGCGCCGGCGCAAAGGTCCAACGCGGTCGAACCCGCCGGCGGCGCGAGCCACCGCGGCCCGAGCGACGATGCCGGGTCTATCACAACGAACAGCCCCTCCGCGAAGGCTTCGAGTTCCGTCAACCGCCTTGCCCCCAACTCGACGGCGAGGGAGGCGAGCGGCCCCGGCGCCACGCGACAACCCGCCTCTTGTAGGGCCGCGGTCAATCCCTCGCGGTCGGTTCTGGTCGGGTTAGGGTAAACGTTGAGAGGGGCCGGCGCGTTATTCGCCGCCAACAACGCCTCGGCCTCGCCCGGGCCCAAGCGCTCGAGCCAGCAGCGAACGAGCCAATCCGGGTGCGAATACTTGACGCCGAGCCTTTCGACATCGTCGCCTCCCGGCTCAGCGGGCGCGTCCCAGGAGGCGAGCCGACGTAGTACGCCGTTGACGAAGGGGGCGAGGCCCGCGAACGGCGAGTCCTTGACTGCCGAGACGGCTTCCGCCACCGCGGCGTACGCCGGCGTACTTATTAAAAATAATTCCACCGCGCCGAGACGCAAGATGCCGACCACCGCAGGCGGCAACTTCTCGAGGGGCCGCGTCGCAACCCGGGTTAGTTGATAGTCGATGAAACGGCGGTTACGCACGACCGCCTTGGCGAGTTCTTCGGCGAAAGAGGCGTCGCGGCGCTCGAGCCCCCGCCTTACGGAACGTTCGAGCGCTTCGTCCAGTTTCCTGCCCCGCCAGACCGCGGCCAACGCCGCGGCCGCGGCCTTCCGCGGCGGCAAACCATCCGCCGACCTATCAACGCTGCGAGACACCTTCATCGCCGGCCCCGTCTCTAATCAGCGCTTTCCGATTATACAGCTCGGCCACGAGCTTCGGCACTTGCCCCTTCAGGAGGCGAGCGCCCTTTTCAATTTCTCGATGCTGGCTACCGGCTTCGGGTCCACGCGCCGCAAAAGCGACAGGTAATACGAGACGAGGTCGCCGAAGTAAATAAGCTCGAAGAGGGCGGCGAGGTCGTTCTCGGCCTCGGCGCGCAACTGCGTTACGCCCCGGACGACGGGCGCGATAAGCTCGAGCGCCGCGTCCACCTGGCGGGCTTCGGCGCAGCCCTCGCGCGACGGCCGGAAGACGACGACATGGAGGTCGCGCGCGACGGCGTTGGGAACCTCGAAAGCGACGAGCTCGTTGTGGCAAAGCTCCGGGAAAGCGTGGCCCGAGGCGTAGTACTTGGCGTTCTCGGCGAGTTGGGTCCGGCACCGCTCCGCGGCGACGGCCGCGAGGGGCCCGGCGCCATATACCGCGGCGCCGCCTGCGGCGTAAAGCTCGCGCGCCAGCTTTTTCGCATCGTTGACTGTGCTCGGGGTATCGAAACCCCACCGCAGCCAGCAATCGCGCAAGTGGCCCGCAACCACCCCCGCCCGCGGGAACTCGAACACGCCGGCCCGACGGAGGTACCCCATCAACCCGCCGGCCATGTAGCCCAGCGAGCAACGCGGCGGCCGGCCCGCCGGTACCTTAATACAGGGGAATGACGACTTGCGCGCCAACTTCTCCAGCTTGCCGCCGCCGGTCAACGCCACGAGGGACGCGCCCTGCGCCGTGGCCTCCTCCGCCGCGGCCAACGTCTCGAGCGTGTTCCCGGAGTAAGAGACCGCGAGCGCGAGCGTCTCCTCGCCGACCCAGGCGGGCACGTGGAACTCCCTTACAACTCCCACCGGCACCGGCCATCGCGCCTCGAGGTACGCCGTCAAAACGCGGCCGACGACGCCCGAGCCGCCCACGCCCAAAAACGCTACCCGCGCGACGCCCTCGTGGCGCCCAGGCCGGGCGACTTTCTCGCCCAATGCCTCGCCCGCCTCCAACGTCTCCGGGAGGTCGCGCACGAGCGAACCCACGTCGCCTGCGTCGACCTCGCGATAACGGGTCACCTCGTCCAGAATCGATTCCCAACTCATACGCCGTTCCTCTACAACGCCAGTAAGTAATTCACCTTTAAAAATACTAGCTGGTCGAGCAAACGTCGCCCGAGCTTTTTTCGCAGGTGGTCCTTGTAAAGCCGCTTCTCATTATAAACGAGGTAAACGTGGCTGCCTTTCGCGAACTCGTACGAGAGCAGAGCGTTGGTCGCGTAATGGCCGAGGTCGCTCGACGACTGGACGAAGAACCTTGCGGCCAGCTCGTCGGTTATATTCAAATCGGCGTGGAGGCGGTTGATTATAAACTCGTAATGTTCCTCCTCCAGGCCCTCCTCGTTGTAGAAGGTCCCGTCCAGCAGTTCGTAATCGGCGTCGTACGCCAGCGTCAAGCGCGAGAACGGGTTGACGGAAAAACCGCCGCCCCAGTAATTCAAATCGTAGTCGAAATGTTTTCCCCATTCGTAGAACGCGTATACCGACGACCATTCCTCTAAGTTATAACCCACGCTGCCGGCATAGTAACGGTTTTCGAAGTTTAGGCGAACGGGAAAAGCGTACGGCGGCTCAGAGGGCGGCGGGTCGTATAAAATTTTAAAAACCTCCGCGCGGTAATTAGCCTCGGCGAACGTCCGAAACGTTAACCTGTTCTGGAGGTAAACGCCAAACTCGCCGTTGACGCCCTCACGTTGTAATCTTTGGTCGTCGCTACCGAAAGGCGTCTTGACGATGGTGCCGTGGTTGAGGTAACGCTCGTGCTCGACGTTCCAATTCAACTTCTTTATGCCCCAGCGGTAGAGCCAAAGGTCGTAGTCGGCCCACGCCCAATAACCCCGCACGTCGTCGTAAGGGATGTAGGCGGTCTTGAGGATGTCGAGGTCGGGGCCGAGGTCGCGATACCCGCCGCCCAAGGAGAGGCCCGACGTCCAGCGGGCGAGCGACATCTCGAGGCCATTATCGGCGAGGTCCGTCTTGCCGTCCAGGACGCGAACAAACTGGCCGGTGAAAATAACCTCGTCGTTGAAAGAGATGGCGGCGTCGGCGCTCAGGCCGTCGTTGTCGCGCCAAGTGGGGCCGGTCCGCCGGATACCCGTAGCCCCCACCGAGGCGTGTTCGGTAATATCCTGTTTCACCCTTGCGACGCTGAAATTGTAATCGTGGGGACCGCCGGGGTTCTCCGGGTCTTCCAGGTATTCCGCGGCGTCGAGGCTTAAGACGTAAAGGTGGGTCGGGCCGACGCGGCCCAAAAACTTGCCGCCGTACTCGATATCGCCGATACGCCGGCTGTAGAACGCCAATATCGGCGTATCGAAATATTCCTGTCCCTCGAGGAAGAAAGGCCTCTTTTCCGGGTAGAAAAGCTCTTCGTCGGTAAGGTTAATGCGGTAGGGGTCGGCTTCCACCTGGGCGAAATCGGGCTTATACGTCCCGACGACGCTCATGCTCGGTAAAAAACGGGCGGCTACGTCTAAACCCTCTTTGTGGTCAAACTCTCCCTTCTCGGTTTTGACTAGGTCGCGGTACGAGCCCGAGAGGTACGGCTGGATGTCGACGACGGGCCGCGTCTGGCGCCGCGGGGGCGCGTCCATGGTGCCGAAGAGCGAAACGCGCAATAGGTTCTCCCCCGGGTCCCTCCAAACCGTCTGGTCCCCCGTATGTTTGTGGAAGCGGACGAAGTTCGTGCCCCACTCGCCGTTAAAAAGGCCGAACCTTAGCGAACGAAACGGTATCTTCATCTCGAGGGTCCACGCGTCGTAACCCACGAAGGTCGCCGAATACCAGACGCCGTCCCAATTCCGGTTCTCGACTTCGCCCTCCTCCGAAAAGTAACCGTCCATCTGCGTGTTGAGCGGGTTGACGGCGAAATAATAGGCCGACTTGCGGTCGTGGAAGGTATCGAGGAAGACCTCGAACATATCGTCGTACCATAAATTGGCGTCCCGCATCAGGATGCGAGCGACGACGTGGTCCGCGCTGTCCACCTCGCACCTGGCGCCGAGGTATAGGTATTCCTCGTCGTTGGCAACGTAGGCGGTGGTTTGCTCCTTAGCCCAAAGGAGGTAGGGCAAGCCGCGGTAGGTGAAGCCGGAGGCGGTAGCGGTAGGGCGCCGTGCCGCGTCCTGCCAGCAGCGGTCGTCGAGAACGCCGTCGATGCGCGGGGCAACGTCGGCGTAAACGGGCGTCAGGTGCCCCTCGGGAATCCGGACGGCCGCGGCGCTCTGCTCGGCGCCGAGCGCCTGCTCGTCCTGGGCCGGCGCCGCCGCGGCCATAAAAAAAAGCGCGGCCGCGAACGATAGGGCCGACCCCGACCGCCGAAGGTTGAAGAGCGCATCCTCCTGCATTTCCAACTATAATAATACCACACCGCTTACGGCCCGGCAAGCCAATTTGGCCCGCCTTTAATAGAATAAACGCCCGGGGAATGGTCCATTATAAAGTATAAGCGTCCGTTGTGCAAAACCCCAACCTTCCCGGCCGAAGCCGGCGGCGGCGTTATACCTCAATACATAAATTCGGCTTGACACCGGCCGCGCGCGCGATTAAACTCGGGCGAGTGCTTATGGCCGCGAAGGGGATAAGATTCCGCAATACGCTCGCGCTCAAACTGACGCTCGTTATCGAGGCCATATTGGTCCTCGCCATCGTAACCGTTACGGCCATCCACCTCCAACGGCAACTTGCGCGCATCGACGAGGACGCCCGCGCGCGCATGAACCTGACGGTGGGGCTCATCCAACGCGCCTTCACGACGCTCGAGCCCGCCGCGTTCGAGGTATGGCTGAAGGAGATATATCGCCTCCGCCTCAATACGGCCGATTACGACCTCGCGCCCGTCTACGTCCTCGTCCTCCGGGGTCAAGAGGAGGTCGTCGTCGCCTCCTCGAATCCCCGCATCCCGGTTGTGGACGCCGCGGGCCGCAAGCTCGAGCCGTTGGACTACTACAAGATTGACGCGCCGAATCTCGGCCGCGTCCACGCCAACGTCACGGACCCGCGAACCGGCAAAGCCCACTACATGATAAGCGTCGGCTACTCCGTCGCGGGCCTAAACCGGCTGGTGGAACGCGAGATATTAACCGCGGCCGCGGTAGCCGGCATCTTCATCCTCGCTGGTCTCGTCGTCGCCGTCGCAGTTTCCGTCACTTGGACCAAACCGGTCAAAGACCTGGCCGCGGGCTTGAGCCGCGTTCAAGAGGGCGACTTCGACTACCGCATTCCCCTCCGCCGGCGCGACGAACTCGGTCGCCTCGCGTACGACTTCAATTCGATGGCGGACGGCCTACGCGACCGAGAGTTCGTTAAAAACACCTTTAAGAGGTACGTAACCAAACAGGTCGCCGAAAAGATCCTCTCCCAAAAAGACGCGATAAGCCTAGCGGGCGAGAAACGCGAGGTTACGGTACTCTTTTCCGACCTCGAGGGGTTCACGCCCTTCGCGGAACGTCACGAACCGCAGGAAGTCGTCGCCCTCCTGAATGAATACTTGGCGATCATGATCGACATAATCTTCCTGTACGAGGGCGCGCTGGACAAATTCCTGGGCGACGGCGTGATGGCCTATTGGAACGCCCCCCTCGACCAAGACCACGCGCCGCTCAAGTGCGCCCTGGCCGCGCTCGAGATGCAGGACGCCATCGGCGCCTTCAACAAAAAACGCGTCGCGGAAGGAAAAGAGCCCGTCTACGCCGGCATCGGCATCACGACGGGCGTGGTCGTCGCGGGCAATATCGGCTCCGAGAAAAAAATGGAATATACCGTAATCGGCGACAAGGTAAACCTGGCGCAACGCATCGAAGGCCAAACGGACCGCGGCCAAATTTTAGTCGACGGCACAACCTACGCCCGTATCAAAGATTACTCTTACGCGACGCCATTGCCGCCGAGCCGCTTACGCGGGAAGAAAGACCCCGTACGTATCTACGTCCTCCACGGCCTCGACCGCCGGGCCAAGCCTTTTGTCGCGAGCGGCCGTACGGACCTCTTGCTCGAGGCTTAAACCGGCGTAACCCAAATTAAATGTTGACTTCGACCGCGGCCTCGATTATACTAGGCCGCTAAAAAGACTTTTAACAAAGAAACGATTCACGAAAGGAGTAACAGTAAATGAGGAAGATAGAATTTTTATGGTTAGTGGCGGTGGTATTGGCGGCAAGCGTTGCCATCTTAGGCTGCGCGAAGGCCAAGAAGGGGGAACCGGCCGAAGCTCCCATTTCCGTCGAAGCGCCGCCCGCGGAGGAACCCGCGGCGGAACCTGAAGCGCCGCTGGCCCCGGTCTACACGCCGAGCAAACTCGATACGCTTCGGATGCTCGACGATACCCTCGGCGCGAGCGAGGATACCCTTGGTTGGGATAACGTATACGCCACCATCTCGCTCGAGAAGAACGTCGCGCTCCTTACCACGCTCCAGGAGCACTACGGCGCCGGCTCGCGTGACCGCACGTTTATCGACGACGCTATTAACGACCTCACCAACGTTAAAACTTTCCTCGACGACAAAATCGCCAAGGCAGAGGGGGTCGACCCCAACGGGACGGAAGCCAAGGCCAAGAAGAAATCTATACGCGGCATCCGCTCCCGCGTGAGAGACATGATAAGCCCCGCGCCCGCGCCGAAGAAAGAGGAGCCTATCCCCGAGTGGAAAGGCGACGAGATCAAAAGGAAGAAACACGAAGCGGGCGAAATGCTCAAAAAGAAGAAACACGAAGCGGGCGAAATGCTCAAGAGAAAATGGGCGGAGCGCGACAAGAGATAACGTCATAATGCGTTTCCATTGTACGGGCGGCCTTCGGGCCGCCCCTCTCTTACTTAAACCCCCTATCGCGCCTCGCCCTCCGTAAAGGAGGACGTTAAATGCGGGCGGCACTTTTCCGTTGACTTAAGCTGGAAATTATAATATAAATGAAGACCAAATACCTTCAGCCATATTCCCGTTGCCATCAGGGAAAGGAGCAGTCCTTATGAAAAGTAAATATCTATGGTGGGCGCTCGTTCTGGCGATAGCGGCGATGCTCGTAGCGTTCGGTTGTAAAGGCCGGGCCGGTAAGGAGACGGGCGAATTCGAGGAAATTACGGTCGAAGAGGTGACGGCGCCGCCGGAAGAGGCCGAGGAGGGGATTATCCCGGAACAGCCTGTCTACCATCCCACTAAAGCGGACAACCTCAAGATGCTCGACGACGTCCTGGGCGCGGCCGAGGATACGCTGGGTTGGGACAACGTCTTCTGCTCCATCACGCTCGGCAAGGGCGTCGACCTTTTCGAAGAGCTCCAACCGGCCTACACCCCCGGCACCCACAACCGCACCTTCATAAACGACGCCATAACTGACCTCGGAAATATCAAGACGTGGGTCGAAGAGAAAATCGACAAAAGCGAGGGTGTCGACCCGGCGAGCGTCGACGCCAAAGGCAAAAAAAAGCAAATCCGCACCATTCGCGCGACCGTCAAGGGAATAATCTCCGGCCCCGCGCCGACGCAAGAGCCCATACCGGAATGGAAGGGCGACCTCATCAAAAAGAAGTTACACGAGCACGGCGAGATGTTGAAGCGGAAGTGGGCTGAGCGTGACAAAAGGTAGCGACGTTAAGCGGCCCTAACCCATCGAAAGTATATCTTGGGGGCGGCGCGAGCTGCCCCTTAATTTCATCAATATTTTCTTAAATATACTCCGTGTCCGGCGAAGGTCTGAATCGCAACATTTCGCTCCTTTATGCCGCGCGCTTTTGCGGGAACTTGATCTTCTTCGTCCCGGTCATCGTCATTTTCTTCCAGAGCCAGGGGCTCTCGATGACGCGGGTCATGGTCCTGCAGACCGCGTTCGCCCTGGCGGTCGTGGCCCTAGAAATCCCCTAAGGCTTCTTCGCCGACCGCGTCGGCCACCGGCAGAGTATATTACTGGGCGCGAGCGCGGTAACGGCGGCGTGCGTCGTCTACGGCACGGGCCACAGCTTCGGCCAATTCTTGGTTGCGGAGATTTTATGGGCCCTCGGCGCGTCGCCCATCTCCGGGGCCGACACGCCGCTACTCTACGACAAGTTGTTGGCGCTTGGCCGCGAGCGAGACTACCAGAAGGTTGAAGGTCACGCGTCTTTTTTGGGAATGACGGGGGCCGCGGGGGCGGCGGTCGGCGGCGGCTTCGTCGCGGTCGCCAGCCTCCGCCTTACGTTTCACGTAACTGCTATCGCCCTCGCCGTGGCGGTCTTGGCGGGTTTCCTTCTGCGCGAAGCGCCGCGCCAAAAAGGAAGGCACCCCCGAGGCGAGCTACACTATTTGTACAAGATCGGCCGGTTCGCACTCTATAAGAACGTAGAGGTCCGGTGGCTCATATTACTCGCCGCGCTTATCAACGGCCTCGGAACGGTAAGTTTCTGGTTGTATCAGCCCTATTTCGAGCTGTGCCGCATCCCGCTGCATTATTTTGGCTTAATTTTCGCGCTCTTCAACGTCTTCGCGGCCTTCTCCGGCAAAATCGCTTTCGCTGTGGAACGCGTCCTTGGAAAACGGCTGTCCCTCACCTCCTTGCCCGTCCTGTTGGCCGCATCCCTCTTCGCGATGGCGGCTATCGTGACGCCTCTCGGGTTCTTGGTCGTACTATTCGCGCAATTCGTCCGCGGCTTCTCGCACCCCGTAATCCAAGACTACATAAACCGCCGCACTTGGTCAGATAAACGCGCCACCGTGATCTCGATAAAAAACCTGACCTCCCGTATAATGTTCGTTGCCGCCGCGCCGGCGATAGGTGCCGCAGTCGACCGGGCCGACGTCCGGCTCGGCCTGCTCCTGGCCGGCGTGGGCGCGACCTTAGGCGGCGCGGCGCTGATCGTGGCGCTCAGGCGCGACCGCGTAATATAAGAAGAAGGCTCCGGTTATTCTCGAGGGCCTGAGGTTTCAGGCGGGGGAGGTGCAGCCGTTTCCGGCGAAGGCTCTTCGGGAGGCGTAGCCTCCTCGGGGGGGCGCGGTGCCCCCGGCACCGGTCGGGCCTCAGGGGCTCGCTTCTCGGGCGGTGGGCGGGGGCCCCACTGGACGCGCCGGCGACGCCCCAAGCCCTCGTAGCGCCGGGCCACTTTCAAGTAATACGGCTCACCCAACGGCCGGAGCTCGTCCGCGGCGGAAAGGAGCTCGGCCCGGAGACGTTCGTACTCGGAATCGCTCAACGGCGGCGAGTAGTCGCCGACGCCGGCGAGCGCAGCCGCGGCCCCCTCGAGCCTTTCGAAGGCGCGGGCGAAGACGACGCCCCGATAGGCGTCGGGGGCGCGCCGCACCGCTTCCAACGCGGCGACGCGCCCCTGCTCGACCACGGCCGCGGCGCGGGCGTCATCAGCCCCCAGATATACCACCGCCAGCTCGCACGTCTTTTGCAACGCCGCGGCGCGCGCGGCGAACGCGTCTTCGTCGTAGGGGGCGGCGGCCGCCGTCTCGCGCGCCGGCCGCGGCGCGGCGCACGCCCCCGCGAGGGCGCAAATCCCGAGAACCAATTTTAAATAATCCCTAATCACGGCACGCGGCCCCACACGACGTGAGCGATGCCCCCCAATTTGGGTTTGCGGGCGACGTCCGCGAAGCCCGCGCCGGCCAACAGCCGGGCGAACTCCTGCGCGGAAATACATTTCTGTATCGACGCCGCCAGGTAACGGTACGCCGCCCCGTCGCGCGCGAGAAGACGGCCCCATAGGGGAACCACCGCGTTTAGATAAATTTTATAAAAATAACCTAAGACGCCCGGGGGCGGGGCCAAGGCATCGGCCACCGCCAAACGGCCCCCGGGCCTTATTACCCGGCGCATTTCCGCCGCGGCGGCGTCTACGCCGGGGATATTCCGGAAGACGAAAACGCTGCCCGCGTTCTCGAAGGCGCCGTCCGCGAAAGGGAGCCGCGTAACGTCGCCCAAAACGAAACGAACCCGGCCGGCTTTTTCGTGGGCCGCGAGCTTGGCGCGCGCCACCGCGAACATCTCCGCGCTCCGGTCCAGGCACACGACGCGAGAAGCGCCCGCGGCAAGGCACGCCGCGGCGAAACGGCCGCTCCCCGCGCCCGCGTCGAGAACCAACCCTCGAGCTACGCAACGGGCCACGGCCCGCCGCACGAGACCCAACAGGCCAAAACTCTGCACCACGTTAACCAGGTCGTAACGGCGGGCGATCCGGCCGTATAGGTCGTCTAAAAAATTCTGGCTTACCGTCGCTCGCGCGAACGTTGACATAGCAAGACGCGGGTGTTATAGTCCCGCCCGTGGGCGTCGTGAAACATTACCCTATACTCGTTGCCGCCGCAACGACGTTTTTTATATTCGCTTGCCGCCCCGCCTGGGACACGTACCGCGGCGCCTCCGGCCGTACCGCTTCCCTTCGCCCCGACTTCGTCGGCCCGCCGCGCGCGGCGACCTGGACCCTCCCCTTGAAAGCTTCCTCATTCTCCTCGCCGGTCCTCGCCGGCGGTTACCTGCTCGTCGGCACGAACGACGACAACCTCAACGTTATCGACGCCGCGCGTGGGAAAATCCTCTACCGTTTCCGGACGGGCGGGGACGTGGCGGGCGGCGCGGCACTCGCAGGTACCACGGCTTATTTCGGCTCCGCGGACGGCCACCTCTACGCCCTCGACCTACCCGACGGCCGCCTTAAGTGGAAATTCCGCGCCGGGAGCAAAATCGTCGCTGACCCGGCGGTAGCGGCGGGGAACGTCTTCTTCGGCACGTTAAAGGGGGACGTGTTCGCCGTGGGCGCGCGAAGCGCCAAGTTGAAATGGACCGCCCGAGACTTAGGGCCTATTTGGACGACGCCCTGTTTCGCAAATAAGAGTATCTACGTCGCGTCACGCCGCGGCCGCCTCCTATGCCTAGACGCCGCCGCCGGCCGGCAGAAATGGAGCTACGACGCCGGCGGGCCGCTTTCGGCGCCGCCGTTCGTCGAAGCGGGAACGCTCGTCGTGGCCTCGGAAAACGGCGAAATCACGGCCCTAAACCCGGCTAACGCCCGGCCGCTTTGGCGCTACCCAACGGGCGAAGGCATAAGCGGCCTCGCCGCGGCGAAAGGCGCCGTCTTCGCCGGGACGTGGGAGGGTAAACTCGTCGCGCTCCGCCTCGTGGACGGCGCCAGGTTATGGCAGGCCGAAGTCGCGGGGGCCGTCGAGGGTAGCCCCACGGTGGCGCAGGGCCTGGTATACGTGGGGACGGGGGCCGGTAAAATTTACGCCCTCCGGGCGCACGACGGCGGCATTGCCTGGGAAGCCGACGCCCCGGCGGGCGTATCGTCGAGCCTCGCCGTCGGGCCGGACGCCGTCTACGCGGTCGCCGACGACGGGACCGTTCTCTCGTACCAATAAGCGAAGGACGCGCGCCGCCCGGCACGCTGCGGCCACGGTCCCTTACTTAACCTCGCCGCGCCCCCAACAACAGGTAGACGAGCCACGTTATCGCGGTCAACGTCGCCGCGACGTAGGTTAAGGCCGCGGCGCTCAGGACCTGCCGCGCCCCCGCGACCTCCTCCGGGGCGACGGCACCGGTCTCGCGTAGCATAGCGAGCCCGCGCCGGGAAGCGTTGAGCTCGACGGGCAACGTTACGATCTGGAACACCACCGCGAACGCGTAAAGGATTATCCCGACGTTAATCAAAAATCCCCACCGGAAAATAAAACCGCCGATAAGCAAGGGGATTAGCAATTGCGAGCCGAGGCTGGCGACGGGCAATATCGCATTCCGCATCGCCAAGGGGCCGTACCGATCGCGGTGCTGCGTCGCGTGGCCCACCTCGTGCGCGGCGACGCCGTAGGCGGCGATGCTCGAGCTGCGCGCAACCCCGGACGAAAGGCGGAGGGTCCGCGAGCGCGGGTCGTAATGGTCCGTCAGCGTACCGGCTATCTCCTCGAGGGCGACGCCGCCCAGTTTTTCCTTCTCCAGCAAACCCGCAGCCACTTTGGCCCCAGGCAAGCCGGCCGCCGCCCGTACCTGGGCGTATTTTCTATAAGTAGACCTCACCTTCCACTGGGCATAAAAACCTAACAGTATAACCGGTATTAGAAGAAGGAAAGTGGGGTCGAGACTTGCGTAGAAAGGATACCACATACATCATCACCTCGGCGCCGGTACTACCCGGCCGATACCCCCACGACGCGGCCGTCGTGCGCAACCAGCCGCGCCGTTACGAAAACGTTGCCCGGGCCCACGTAACCGGGCAACGCTATACGTAAATAATTATCGGTCAAGGCCACCGCCGCGCCCCCCGGCCGCCTCTCTTCGACGAGCGCGGTCCGCGCCGTCCCCACGAACCGCCGCTCGTACGCGCGACGCTTCCGCGCGGCAATTTCGCGTAGCGCGGCCGCCCGCCGTTCCCGCTCCTCGGGGGGTACTTGCCCGGGCATGGCCGCGGCCTCAGTCCCCGGGCGCGGCGAGTACGGGAAAACGTGCAAATAGGCGAAGGGTATTTCCTCCAACAAGGCGCAGCTTCTCCCGAAAGCTTTCGCATCCTCGCCGGGTAAACCCGCCATAACGTCCACCCCAATCGCGACATCCACGACGCGCGCGAGCAGCTCGAAGCACAAACGCCGGTAGCCGTCGACGCGATAGCGCCGTCGCATCCGCCGGAGGATGCGATCGTCGCCCGACTGGAGCGGCAGGTGAACGTGGGAACACAGGCGGCCCCCCGCGGCCAGCTCGTCGACGAGTCCCGGCTCGAAATCGGACGCGTCCACGGAAGAAAGGCGGACGCGAAAGTCGCCGGGTAACGCCGACAATTCGCCGCACAACGCGGCCAGCGAACGCTCCGCGCCGAGGTCCCGGCCGTAGGAACCCAGGTCTACGCCGACCAGGACGACCTCCTTTACGCCCGCGGCCGTCGCGGCGCGTACGTCTTCGACGACTTCGTCCGCCGGGCGGCTGTGGCTCGCGCCGCGCGCGGCCACTACCGCGCAGTACGCGCAGGCGTGGTCGCAGCCGTCCTGGACCTTCAGGAAAAGCCTGGTCCGGTCGGCGAAGCGAGTTACGCGCCTGGGCGGGGCCTCGGGCGAGGTAAGTCCCCCGGCTATCAGCGCGGGTATTTTTTCCTTCTGCCGATTGGGAAAGACGGCGACGTTCGGCCCGAGCGGCGCGAATACTTGGGGCGCGAGGTCGGCGTAGCAGCCGGTAACGACGACGCGCGACCGCGGCCGCTCGCGGCAGACGCGTCGCACGAGCTGGCGCGACTTATAGTCGCTGCGTCCCGTTACGGTACAGGTATTGACGACGTAATAGTCGGCCGGCTCCCCAAACGCGACGACCCGGAAGCCTGCGTCCTCAAGGCCGGCGCGCACGACTTCGGTCTCGTACTGGTTGAGCTTACAGCCGAGCGTCTTGAACGCGACGGTGGGCATGCGGGAAGCGGCGTAAACCTAACCGGTAAAGAACCCGGAAACGCAGGTCAGGAGTATGCCGATAAAAATGACGATTAAGCCGACAACCCCGGCCGGCGGCCCGATGATGCGGAGCGCCTTTACTTTCGACGCTTGGCCGAGCCAAAAACCACCAACCAACATCACTAGCCCGAGCAGGACCACGAGGAGGTATGGGTATTCGATCATTAGCTATTCCCTTCGAGGCGCGTTTTTTTTATTATAACAAAAACTCGATCAGTGATAATGAAAAAATCGCGGGCGAGCCACTTGCCGTCGGCCCCAGGGGCAAATCCGGACCCGGCGCGCCGCAGGCCGCGGCGGCCTTTTACCGTAAAAGGCAAATTGCTAAAGGCGCGCCCGGAAGTACTTTACGTTATCACTTGACGGCGCCTCCTTATTAACATAAAATAATGGCGGAATAAACGCCACCCGCCGCAGGAGGAAGCGACTTGAAGATAATGGTTACCACCGCGGGGAGCGTCCCGGCCAAGAAAAAGGCAGACTATCTAGTCAAAATCGCCTCACGGGCCAACGCCCAACTCGTCGTATTGCACGTCGTAGACAGCCAGGACGAGTACGAGGACGGCCAACAAGCCCTCGCGATATTCCAACGGCAACGCACGACGCCGAAGATCCGCTCGATCCTCCGCATAGGCCGTCTGACGGACACGATAGCGAAAACGGCCCAAGAAGAAGAGGTGGACCTGATTATTTTGGGCCTCGACGAACGGGGCGATATATCCAGCGCTATCTCGCGCGACATCCTCACGAAAACGGACATACCCGTTTTGCTGGTCCCGAACCTCGACTGAGGTGCCGACGGCGCGGCATTTATAAAAGCAGGCGTGAGAAGCCTGCTCTATTTTTTTCCCGTCTTAAAGCCCCCCGGCCTACTCGAATGTTTTGACGTAGGACTTTTCCTTTAGCCCCTGCAAGTACTTCTTCTGCTCGAGGGCCAGCTTCTGGGTTTGAAGCAACCGTTTAATCCGTTCGCGCGCCTCCTCGTAGGAGACCTCGCGCCCCTCCCGCCTTTCCTCGAGCTTGACGATAAAAAAGCCCTCCGGGCGCTCCACCACGGGCGTGACTTCCCCCGGCGAAAGCCGCTCTATCGCTCCGGCAATGCCGGGCATCTCCGCTTCGATTTCGTTTATGTCAACCTCGCCGACCAAGCCACCTCGAGCCGCGGTCTCTTCGTTCTCGCTAAACTCCGCGGCAACGTCGGCGAAAAGCTCGCCGCGCGCGAGCGCCGCCAAAGCCTCTTTCGCCTTGGCGCGCGCCGCCTCTATGTCCGCCTCGGTAACGCGCAGCTCAAGGTGGACGAACTGGACTTCGCGTCGGTCGTTCTCAATTCCCAAGAGCCGCACGAGCCAATATCCGTTCGGCCCCGGCGTCACCGGCGAAACGTCGCCGGGCCTAAGCTTGGCCGCGGCGCGGCCGAGCTCCGGAACGGCCTCGCCGGGAAGGAATTTAAACGAGCTCCCGAAGTCGCCTCCCTCTTCCGCGGCGAGCGCTTCGGCCAACGCCGCGAAGTCACCGCCCGCGAGGGCCGCGTTCCGGAGGTCCTCCAGCTTTCGCCTTACGCGGGCCTTCGACTCCGCAGAAGCCTCCTTGGCGACGGCGATTTCCCTCAAGGTTACGAGCGTGGGCTCGGCCAACACGGCGCGGTGCGTGTCGTAGTAGGCGCGTATTTCCTCTTCCGTTACCTCGACGCGAGGGGAAAGGACCTGGTCCGTAAGGCGCCTTATCTTGAGCTGGTCGCGGAGGTTTTTACGGTATCGTACGACGAGGTCCTTCTCCGTCATGCCGTACTGCGCGAGGGCGGCCTGGTACTCCTCCCGCGAGGCGAAAGCGCCGCGGATGCGCGCCAGCTCCTCGTCGAGATAGGGCTTGATGTCCTCTTTGGATACGACGATGTCGTGGTCGTCGGCGTCCTGAATGAGCAAAAGGGAGTCGATCATCGACGTCAGGACCTCGGCGGTATACGCGCGGACGTCGCGCGCCTTCGAAGCTGATGGCCCAAGTTGGTACAAACGAACCGAGACCTCCTCGCCGAGTTCGCTCGCCAGTATAACGTCGTCATTGACCACCGCGACGATGCCGTCCAAGGGGCGCCGCGCCGCCCACGCGCCCGCAGCCATACATAAAATACAACCCGAAAATCGTACGAGCGACGAAGTAGCCGTTAACCTTTTGAGCAATTTCATAACGCTGCCAAAGCGCTTTCGTCCACGGATATTTTCGCGGTCTTCTTCAGTTCCTCAAGCCAGCGACCGTAAGCCTCCTCTTCGCGCTCGGTCCGGAGACGGTCCTCGATCTCGGTCCGAACCTCGGCCAAAGGCTTGCGCCTGGCCTCGCGAACGCCGACGACCTTGACGACCTCGAAGCCGTACGACGTTTCGATTATGCCGCTGGTCCGCCCGGGGGGGAGCTTCTTCACCACGGCCCCCACCTCGGGCGGAAGTGCGTCGAGCGTCGTATAGCCCACGTCGCCCCCCGTATAGCGGTCTGGCGACATCGAGAGTTCACGGGCCACCTCTTCGAAGGCAGCGCCGTACTTGAGTTTTGCGAGCGAAGCTTTGGCTTTGGCCCTGTCCTCCGTAATGATCTGCTTAAGGTGATACTCGGCGGGTACTTCGAACTCGTCGGCCCCGACGCTGTAATAGGCGACGACGTCGTCGTAACTTACGGAAACTTTCTCGACAACGGCGGCTTCGATCGCGGCCTCGACCACCACGTCGTCCCGGACGATTCCCTTAAAGCTCTCGGGCGTCAAGCCTTGCGACTTAAGGTAGGATGCGAAATCGCGGGCCCTGAAATCGGCCCTTATAAGGCGAAGGCGCGCCTCCACGTCGTCGTCGCTCACGCGGAGGCCGTGCTCCTCGGCCCAAGCGAGGATCAGCGCGCGTTCGACGAGTTGTTCCGCGACCCGGCGCGCCGCGTCGCGGTCGACCCGTGCGTCTTTCGGGCGACCTTGGGGGTAAAGGCCGCGGTAGACGTCCGCGGCGGTAACGCCCCGCTCGCCGACGCGCGCCACCACGCGCGCTCCCGCGGCTTCGCCTTCCTTCCCTTTACGGCAACCGGCGGCCGCGCACAGAAAAACGACGGCCGCCGCCCACCACCATTTACGTGTGGCCACTATAATTTCTGAACCTTTTTGTACGCCATTTTAAGGGCACCTTCGTCGACGTCGATTTCGTGTTTGGCGCGCAACTCGCCGAACCACGCCTGGCACTTGCGATCGACCTCCGGGCTCGCTATTTTTTCGCGTTGTGCGCCGTCCTCCGCGGTGCTGCGGTATTGTTCTTCGTCCAGCGTATGTTGAACGAAGGGGAAATATTCCAAATACTTGAAGAACGCCCAGCGGCCGTCCTTGAGCTTGAAGACCTCGCTTACGTCGCCCTTTTTGGTTTTGAAAACGCGGGGCCTGAGTTCATCCGCCAAGGCAAACTCGGCGCCCCCGGGCCTCGTGCCCGTCCCGGCTTTGGCGCCTTCCGCCTCCTTGTATACCGTCAAGAAGTCCGAAACCGGCATCTTCTCCGGGGTAGGTTGTTTCTTCAATTCCCCTTTTTCCTCCATCGCCGCCAAATATTTGTCGACCCGTTTGCCCGCGACGGCCGATAAGTCGCCGCCGGCCGCGACTTCCGCGCGGATCTTTTCGACTTCCGCCTTGTCGGGAAATGCCACTACGTGGACGTCGGCCCGCTCGAGGTCCTGGAACTCTTCGATATGATTTTCGAAGTACTCCCTAATCTCGCCCTCCGTTACCTCGGGGATAGTGGCAACGAAGACGTCGTCGTAAATCTGGTCGACCAACATGCCGGCGCGGAATCTATCCAGGTCGCGGACGAACTGATCGTCTTTATCCACACCGGACCGGACCGCGTCGTACTCGAGCAACGCGTCGTTCTCCAACGCCTTAAGCCGCTCGTCCATAGCCTTCTTGTATTGCTCGGGTTCCTTCCGCCGAAATTCGCCTACCGTTTCCTCACTCACGCCCAGTTGCAGAAACATGCCCTCGTACCAACTCTCGAAGTACACGGGGATGCCGCCCACGCTCGACACGGCTACGCCCTTGCGATTGTACTTCTTCTTGGCGTCAGCGATATCGCCCTTGATGAGCGCGTCGTACACTTTGCGGTCGACCTTTATGTCGGTTTCCTTGCGCAGCTTCTCCAGGTATTCCCACGTCTTTACGTCAACCTTGTAACGTTTTATGGCGTTGCGGATTTCATCCTTGACCTTGGCGTATTCATCCTTATGGCCCGGGATTTTTTCGTCGACGCGGAATATGAACCACTGGTCGCCCCCCTCGCCCTCTACGACGGGGGTGTACTTTCCGACCGCGGTCTCGTAAACGGCGCGGCTCACGTTATCGGCGTTGTAATAAAAATCTAGCTCAAACTTGCCGCCCTTGTCTTTGTTCTCCTCACGGATCGTGTACTTCTTTACGACCTCGTCCCACGGTTTACCGGCCTTAAGTTCCGCGTACGCTTTCTCGCACTTTTTTTTATCGTCGCACACGATGAAAGAGACCCGGCGCCACTCCTTATTCTTATTGAAATGATCTAAGATCTCGGCCTCGGTGACCTTAACCGAATCCTCGATCTTCTGCCGCGTCCGTTCGCGGAGAAGATTGGAGCGGTGAGTTTTGACGGAGTTCTTTAGGCCCTCGTCGTCGGCGTAGCCCAGCGCTTCGGCCTCGACCTCGAGTACGCGCGCGGTCACGATGTCGTCGAGGAAATCCTTCGCGTCGTCAAAGGTATTGATGACCGGCTTGTCCTGGGGCGGCGCCATCTCGACGGCGCGTTTATAGTGGTAGACGAAATCGCCGACGGTGATTGTCGTTTTACCGTCGATAGTCGCGATCGGCCTTTTCTCGTCGTAACCGCAGCCGCCGCACCCGTTTAGCGTCGCGCCGACCCAAAGCAAAGCAGCCGCCGCTAGCGCAATCGTTATAGCCTTTCTCATATGGTCTCAGCCTCCAATTGAAATTAACATGCGTCGCTAAATTTTCGCCCTCCCGCGCGCGGGGGGCTCGACGATTCGGGGCGGACGGGACTCGAACCCGCAACTTCCGGCGTGACAGGCCGGTGCTCTAACCAAGTTGAACTACCGCCCCGCTAAGGCGCTATTTATACCATAAACCGCCGCCTTCATCAAGTCCGAAACGCCGAACGTGGCGGCGGGCGTACGCGTCCCGAAGCTACGTCGTCAAAAACCGGCCCACGGATAGGCCGGCATCGGCTGCGGGACCCATTGGCGTGGCCGGGGAGGGGCGACGGGCCATTCGCCCCTACGACCCCTCCACGATCTTTATCTCCTAAGCCGTTAGCTCGGTAAGGGCGACTGGCCAGTCGCCCCTACGATGCCTCGACGATCTTTATCTCTTCCTCCGTCAAACCATACAGCTCGTAGGCCAGCGCGTCGATCTTGCCGTCCGCGGCTATGTCATTCGCCGTAGGCGCTAACCTTTAGGTCGGCGCGTTTTAATTCTTCTGGGCCGGCCTGAAACCCTGCCCCTTCGACCCCTCTACGATCCTTATCTCCTCGGCCGTCAGGACAATTCCTCGACCGCGCTCGCGACCCACGGGTCGTGCCGGCGCCAGTACGTGTACGCCTCGGCGTCGCCCGCCGCCTCGCGAATTACCTCGCGCGTCAATATCGTCATTGCGGCCTCGCGCTCCTTCTCGATGGCGGCGACGTAGAACTCGCGGCCGTTATCCGGCAGCGTCTCCGCGTAGCCCTCGGGGTAGAAGTCGAACCCCCGTTCCTCGACCCACGCGACGAACTTCTCGAAGGCCGTGGCGTCGCCCTCGAAGTCGGCCAGCGCCGAGCCGCCGTGCGCGTCGTGGTAGGCTTCGGCGTACATCCTAAAATAACCGAGTACGAACAACTTCCCGACCACGAGCGGCACCTCCTCCGCCTCGAGGTCTACAACCGGTTCTATGCCCTCGCCGTCGATGAGGTGGCCGTCGGGCGAATAATAATAGGCAATGGTTATCTTGAGGCCCGGGCCCGGGCCCGCGTCGGCCGCGGCCGTCAACGGTATCAACGTCTGCACCGAGGCCTTGCCGTAAGTCTTCTCCCCCATCACCACCGCGCGCTTGTGGTCCTTCAAAGCGCCCGTGAAGACCTCGGACGCCGACGCCGACGAGCCGTCGACCAAAACCACGAACGGCTCTTTACCGTACTTCGGTTCGTCCTCGACGAAGTATTTTCGTTGTTCCCACCGCCCGGCGCGGCCGCCCGTGTACACGACCAACGAACCTTTCTTTAGAAATAGGCCGGCCAGGGCCACCGCCTCGTCAAGGGGGCCGCCCGGGTTCCCGCGCAAGTCGACGATGAGTTTCTTCATCCCCGCCTTCTTCAACTCCGCCAGGGCCTTTTCGGCGTCCTTGGAGGTGCTACGCTCCTCGTCGCAGGAGAAGGCGGCGACGCGGATATACCCGACATCGTCCGCGGCCATAAAATAATAGGGCACGGAATCGACGTGGATGACCTCGCGCGTTATCTTGAAGTCCAATTTATCGGCATAACCCTTACGGGCAATACCGACCTCCACGTCCGTGCCGGCCTCGCCGCGCATTTTGAGCAAGGCTTCGCGGGTCGTAATCCCCTTCGTCGACTCCCCGTCTATCTCGACGATTTTATCTCTCGCCCTAAGGCCGACCCGCTCGGCCGGCGTCCCCTCTAGTACGTTCATCACCGTGAGCGTCTGGTCCTCGGGCGTTACCGCTATCTCGATGCCCAGGCCGCCGAAGGAACCCTCGGTTTCGTTTATGATGAGGCGGAAATCGTCCGCCTCCAAAAACACCGTATAGACGTCAAGGCCGGACAACATGCCGCGGATGGCGTCGTGAATGAGCTCCTGGGGGTCGACCTCCGTAACGTAACTCATGCGCACGTAGTTGGCGACGGTGTCGAAGAGCCGTATCTCGCGTACGAAATCCCGGGAATTATCGTCGGCCCAAGCCCGCGAAAACATCGAGGGCGCGGCCAAGAACGCCGCCACGACCGCCACGGCGTAAACTATCCGCAAAACTCGCGTCACCTTCATAACGTCACGCTCCGTCTATATCCGCGGGCGCCCCACCCGCCGCGACCGCGTCGAGGTCGATTTCGCCGCGTTCGACGGCGGCCAGGACCGCCGGGTAAAATTTGTGTTCCACCGCCAGAACCCGTTTCTGTAGCGACTCCGGCGTATCGTCCGGCATAACCGCGACCTCGCGCCGCGCCACGACCGGGCCGTGGTCGTATTCCTCGTCGACGAGATGGACCGACACGCCCGTAACCCTATCGCCCGCGGCCAAAACGGACTCGTGGACGCGGATGCCGTACTTACCCTCGCCGCCGTGCGGCCCCGGCAAGAGCGCCGGATGTATATTCAAAATACGATTCGGAAAGGCCCTCAAGAAAGCCGGCCCCCGCTTCTTCATATACCCCGCGAAAGCGACGAGGTTAACGCTGTACTGGCGCAACAGTTCCACGAACGCGCGGTCGAGGTCGGCGTCGTCCGGGTGGTGGCGGTTGGAGAGGTGGTGCGCCGGGATGCCGTGACGCCGGGCGCGCTCGAGGACGCCCGCGCCGGAATTATTGCTGACGACGACGACCACGCGACCTTCGACCAGGCCCGCCTCGCACGCATCTATTATCGCTTGCGTATCGGTCCCGCCCCCGGAGGCCAAGACGCCGATGCGCAGCGGCGCGCCCCTGCCCTTTACTTCCGCAGCCATTCCTCCGGGTTAATCGCCATCCCGTCTTGGCGGATCTCGAAGTGGAGGGTCGGCGCGGCGACGTAACCGGTGTCGCCGACGAGGCCGATTTTCTGCCCCTCCTTGACGCGCTCGCCCACCCGGGCCGCAAAATCGCCCAGGTGAGCGTAAATGGAGGTGCAGCCGCTGCCGTGGTCCACGATCATCAGCTTCCCGTAACCGCGAAACCAGTCCGCGAAGACGACCTTCCCCTTCATCACCGCGCGCACCTGGGCGCCGAGCGGCGCCACTATGTCAACGCCGTCGTTATGCGTAAAGGTCCCGTACCGATCGTCTTTGATGCGGCCAAATTTCCGGACGAGGCGGCCTCGCGCCGGGCTGATTATCTTCCCGTGGCGCGCGAGGAGTTCCGACGTTTGGCGTCCCCTCGTCGGTACGCCCCGCCCGCGGCCGGCCTTCGACTTTACGAGCGACTCGAGTTCGGCTTTTTCTTTCCGGAGCTGCTTAAGCCGCTTGCTTAAAACGTCGCGCCGGGCCTTGGCCTCCGCCAATATCCGCTTTTTACGCGCCCGCCTTTGGCGGGCTACGCTTAGCTCCTTCAATTTTAACTCTTGAAGCGACCTCAGGTACTCGAGCTCTCGTCGCAACGCGTTGCGATCGCGTTGGATCTCTTGCCGCCGCCGTGCCGCGGCGCGGGCGAGCCTACGGTCCTCCCTCGCAATTGCCAGCGAAAAGCGGACCTTGCGGACGAAGTCCCCCAACTCCTCGGCGCCTACTAATAACCTGACCATCGGGTACCTGCCCATCTTGTAGACGAGCCGCAAATGCCGGGAGAGCTCCTCGCGCCGCGCTGCGAGGTCCTTCTCCGCCTCCGCCAGGTCCGCCCGTACAGCCGCCATCCGCCCCGAGGTCTCGGCTATCTCCGCCGAAAGTTCGGCCAACGTTTTATCGATGTCCTCGAATCGCGCGTCGAGTTCGTGGATCGATTCCACGGATAAACTTACTTCGCCTTCTACCTTCTTGAGGTCCGCCTGGTGCCGCCTTATGTCCTCTTTTATCTTTTCTAACTTGGACCGACCCGCCGCCAGCGCGATGGCAGCCAAAGCCACCGCACACCAACGCAGCCACCGGCCGCGCCTGACAACAATTCTATCAAGTACGGACCTCTCCATACCTTGGACAAATTATAACCGATTTCCTTCTTGCGCCAACCGAAAAGCGACCGAATGCGCCGCGACTCCTGGGTGGCCGCTACGTCGCCTCGAGGGCGCTTTTCAAAAGCGGTTCCACCACCGGTTCCGCGGGCCGCAACGTCTCGAACGTCAGGTGAACCGGCAAACCCCAAGAATCGGCCCACGCCAACCACCCCCCTAAATTCGCAGCCGCCATATCCAAAAGAAGGCCGGTATTCTCTCCGGAGCCGCGCAACGACTTCGCCGTTGACGCCCCGGGGGGGAATTCATCCGCGCCGACTACGTCTACGACCGTGCCGCGGATCTTCTTGCCCCAGTGGCCGAATAAGGCCTCGCGTTCGCCCCCCGGGCGGGCGGTTACTACGACCGCGTTCTCAAACTCGGCCCGGCCAACCGCCGCCGCGACCAACCTCCCGTAACAGAACGCCGCACGTTTGTTAATCGACTTTATCTCCGAGCCCAAAGTACTCAAGGCCTTTGCGGGCGGGCCCGCGGCGAAACCCGTAGCGATGACTACGCTCGCCCGCCGTAGCTGATAAGCGAACGGGAAGGTCCGAAGCGACGCCGGTTCGGCACGTACGCTCACGAGGAAACATACCGCGCCCGAGACGGGCGGCATCGCGTTTCCCGAACCTTCGACCACCATAAACTCACCCCCCGCCTCGGATGCGAAGACGAAGGCGTCGCCCAGTACCGAGTTAAGCGGTATGCCCGTCAAGCCGGTCCCGGCGAACGAGCACCCGACGGCGGGGGCGCCCGTCGCCGCGGCTATCAGGTAGTGGTCGCCGTCGACGCGGCGGCCATCCTTATGGTAGGAGAGCAGCTCGGCCGACGATAGCGCTCCCTCTCCTACGCGGACGACTTCCGGGTACGAAGGCCCGCCGAGGTCCAAAACGACGGCCGCGGCTTTATACTTATCCTTGACTTGCTCTAAAAAATGTACGATGGCGGCCGTTTTCCCTACCGCGGGTCCGGCGCCGACGAACGTCAACGTCGGTAGGCCGCCGCGTTTTAGAATCGGCGGCCACAGGCGGAAATCCGCCCCGTGGACCTCCAGGCCCACCTGCAGCGCCTCGTTCGCCCAGGCGAGACGCTGAGCCAAGTCCGATTGCGTAGCATCGACTAAGGCCCCCGGCGCGAACTCTTCCGCCGCGCGCCGCACCGCGGCCGCGGCGTCCGCCTCGACTACAAAAGGAACCTCTAAAGAAAAACCCTCGGGAATCTCCTGCGCGATTAACGCCGCGCCGACAATACGGTAACGTTTCTCCACCGTCAAATAGTCGATGACGGCCTGTATAGGCCCCGCGCCGAACTTCACCTCGCACAGCACGACCGCTTCCATAAACCGTCCTTATTGCCGGTAAACCAGCTCGCCGGCGATAACCGTCACGACTACCTTGGCCTGAGCTTCCAGCGGATGGCCGTCCCATACGACGACGTCGCCGTCCCAGCCCCGCGCGAGTTTACCCAACCGCCGGCCCAGACCCAGTATTTCCGCGGCGTTTTGCGTAATGGCGCGGAAAGCGCCCGCCGGCGTCATGCCCTCGCGCACCGCCGCCGCGGCCGACGTCACCAACGTATCTATCGGCAAAAACGGGTGGTCCGTAGTCAGGGCGACGGTACAACCGGCTTTCTCCAGAATGCCCGCCGCGGCGTACGTACGCCGTCTGAGCTCTTGTTTAAACCGCCCTATGAGCGTGGGGCCTACGACGCACGGCACTTTATTCTCATATAAATAATCCGCGATTAAATAACCCTCCGTACAGTGGTCCGACACTATCCGACAACCGAACTCGCGCGCTATCCGTACCGCGGTCGCGATGTCGTCGGCGCGGTGTGCGTGGCCCCGCAGCGGCATCTCGCCCGCCAGGACCTTTACCAGCGGTTCCATGCGGAGGTCGAAGTCCGGGCGCTTCGCGGCCGGCAAGCGGCGCTTGCGCCGGTACTCCCCCGCCTGCGTCAACATCTCTCTCAGTACCGCGGCCGTACCCATCCGCGTAGCCGGCATCCGCGATTTATCCGGGTGGGAAAACTTCGGGTTCTCGCCAAAAGCGACCTTCATGCCCGCGTCGGCCTTGACCACCATCTCGTCGACGACCGCGCCCGCGGTCTTCACAACTACGCCCGTGCCGCCGATCACGTTGGCGCTTCCCGGCAAAACGCACACCGTCGTGACGCCCGCGCGCCGCGCGTCTTCGAACCCGAGGTCGCGCGGGTCGATGCCGTCGAGCGCGCGCACGTGCGGCGTCGCCGCTTCTACGGCCTCGTTGGCGTCGAACCCCGGCGGCCCGGTCCCCTCGCCGTAGTTGCCCACATGCGTGTGGGCGTCTATCAAGCCCGGCGTGACGACCTGGCCCTCGGCGTCGACGACTTCCGTCCCCGTGGGCACCTTGACGTTAGGGCCAACGGCGGCTATCTTGCCGTCGCGGACTATTACGTGCCCCTTCGACGGCGGCGCGTCGCCACCCCTGTAAACGATTCCGTTTATTATCGCCAAAGTCTTCATCTTTACCGTCCTAACGCCCTGATTATTATAACTTACCAAAAACTGCGCGACTTTTCAAATACAACCCGCCGATGCCTCGATAATTCCCTTGACACCGCCCCCGCAACGGAATATGATGGGGCGTTATCAAATAGAACGGAGGAACCGTGGCTAATTACAATCGCGTTTTCCTTTTGGGAAACCTTACCGCCGACCCCGAATCGCGCGACCTGCCTACGGGCGGCATCGTGACAGACCTCCGCTTAGCCGTCAACCGCCGGTACCGGAATCGCGACGGCGAATTGGCGGAGGAGGTATCCTTTGTCGACTGCACCGCTTACGGCCGGACGGCAGAAGTGGCGCGCGATTACCTTAGGAAGGGGCGCCCGGCCTTCCTGGAGGGACGCCTTCAACAGGATCGCTGGGAAACCGGTGGCGGGGAGAAGAGGTCGAAACTCAAAGTAGTAGTCGAACGGTTAGTACTACTACCTCGACGGGCGGACGCAACCGCCGCCGAAGTCGAACCGGAAACGACGCCGCCCGACGAACCGTCGGCCTCCGAGTTTTAAACTCATTATTCCCCAACCCCGGGGTTCCGTACGACGGGACGTTCTTTCGTAGGGGACAACCGGCCGAAAGGGTTCCCTACCTGACCAATACTAGCTTCTTAGTGGCCGCCCGGCCGGCCGCCTCGAGCCGGTAGAAGTAGACGCCGGGCGGCAGCGGCGCGCCGTCGTCGCCCGCGCCGTCCCATAAAACGTCGTGCCCGCCCGCCGCGGCCGCGCCGTCCCACAACCTCCGGACCGCCGCCCCTCGCAAATCGTAAACCGTCAGCGTCGCGGCCCCGTCTTTCGGAACGACGAAGACGATCGTCGTCGCCTCGCGGAAGGGGTTGGGGTAATTCTGCACCAACGCGAACGTCGCCTTGCCGAAGTCGGCCTCCGGAACCGCGCCTACCGGCCCGTGCGATAGAACGCGCCCGTTGCCCTCCACCGCCTCGAGCCAATAATAATACTCCTCGCCGTTCTGCAGCGGCTCGTCCACGTAGACGAACGAACCCTTGCCGACGATAAGCCTCTCGTTTATTTTAACGGGGCTGCTCGAGCCGCCGCCCACGGCCTTAGCCGCGGCCCGCCCCTCGCCGCGAAAAAGGTTCCAACCGACTACCTCCCTATTAGTTGCCTTGCGCCAGGTGAGCGTTACGCGCCGCTCGCCCGCGCGCGCGCCGAACTCCCGCGCCAGCGGCCCGGAGCCACCCGGGTGGTGGCCGCCGTAGTTGCGCCCCGGGGCCGCCGGCGTCGGCGGCTGCCACGCCGGCCTGTAATACAACATAAACGGGTCGCCCACCAAGACGTACCGAATCGTCGAATCGACGCCGCCGCGGCGAGCCGGGAATATTTCCGAGACCTGCGCCGTCGCGAAGCACAACGCCTCGCCCAGCGTGTATCGGCGTTCCACCATACGGTTGACGAACGAACACCAGAACCAACCCGAGGCCGGCGCCCCGACGGCCGTGTACGACGAAATAGAAGCCGCGGCGAGGCGCCGCATCACGACGGCGTTCATCTCGCCTCCCGCGACGGAACATGCGTTGAAAGCGGCGACCAGGCCCGGGCTCTTGTTCCCCATCTTGTTCCAAAGGTTGTAAGAGTAACAACCCTCGCCGTCGAAGTTCACGTACCCGGAAGGGCCCCCCGGCCAATCCGCCTTGCCCCACTGGACGTTCTCGGCGATGCCGTTGTCTTTTATGAACGGGTAAAAACCGCTTCTCGTGCCGTGCGTCGACGCGTAGAAAAAACCCGTGCCGCGGTAGACATCCATCGGGAAGCCGATTAAGTCCTCGCCCGGTACGAACGGGTGCCGGCCCGACCCCGCCTGCCGGCCGTCGTGGACCACGGGTTTGTAAAAATTATCCTTGAAATCCGTAAAGACGCCCGGGTCGTCGAAGCCGCCGCCGCGGCAGCCCAAGACCTCGTTGACCTTGTGAAGTTTGCCGTAGTTGTCTTTGAACGTGTGGGGGCACGAGACGACGTTGTGAGCCATGTAGACGAGGCCGCAGAACGTTACGTGCCCCGGGCGCGGGTTGGCGAAGATGAGCGCGCGGTAGGCCGAGGTCAAGTTCAGCGAGGCCAAGGTCTCGGCCGCGGCGTTGACGAACCGCCCCGGCGCGGCGCCGCGCTCGTCGGGCGTCTCGGTATCGCCGATTATCGCCCGGTCGAAGGCGTACGAGACGCTCCCGTCGCCGAAGGCCGGCGCGAAGGTCAGTACGTACTCGAGCCGGCCCGGGTCCGTGCCGCCAAGGCCCTCGAGCCAGGCGTAGAAACGGTCCGCTATCGATTGCTCGCCCTCCAATACCGCCGCGGGCATTACGTACGGCTCGAGGAGCTTCTCGCGGCTCTCGGGAACCTCGGCCTTTATAATTTCCCAGACGGCAGAACTCAACGCCGTTATGTTCTCGGGGAGCTCGAGGACGAAGCCCCCGTACCGCGCCGCGGCGACGGCCGCCGGCGCGGCCATCCGCCGCCCCCGGAAACAACACAGCACCGGCGGCGCCGGGTCCGTCAGCTCGTTGATATACGTTACGACGCCGCGCTCCGACTTCAGGTCGGCGACCACGCGAGCCCCCAAAGCGGCGAGGTCGGCGTTTACTTTCGGCGGCAGTACGTCGCCTATCTCGACGACGACGGCCTTCGACGGCGCGAGGTATTTAATAAACCTCAACGTCTCGGGCGAAAGGCCCGAGGGCTCGGCGTAGAATAGTGGCGCGTTCAAGTAAGCGGCTATGGAGACCGCGTTCGCCGCGCTCTCGACGTCTTTAATCGTAGGAGCGCCTATGTACGGCGCGACGACGACGTACTCGCTCGAAACCCAATCCCGCGACAGTTCGCACGCGACGCGGGGCGGCGGCCCGATTATCTCCCAGACGTCCTCTCGCGCCAAGCCGAAATACTTCCGCGCGTACTCGACGTCCAACGCGGGCACGCCGCCGACGGCGACGAGCTGCTTCAGGCCGCCGCGGCCGTCGAGGTACTTCTTATAGGTTTCAAAAAAAAACTTTACCGTATCGTTGCCGACGGCGTCGGCCAGCACCGGCGCCTGGTAGACGTCGCCGCCGTAGCGGAAGACGAAGGCCGGCGCCGCGGCGAAGTAATTATAGAGGGCGTCGTCGCTCACGCCGTCGTCGTGGACGAGGGCGAGGCGCGGCATCGGGTGCCAACCGGCGAAGGCGGCGACGCCGGAAATGAGAACGGCGGCCGCTATGCGAAAACAGCACCGCACGCGTATATTTTATCACGGCCGTAACCGGGCCGCAACGTCGCCTGAGATTTGGGTTGACTGAGAGGTCATTTTTTGATTATACTAAAAACGCACGGGCGATTAGCTCAGTTGGCCAGAGCGCCTGCCTTACAAGCAGGAGGTCGCAGGTTCAAGTCCTGCATCGCCCAAAAAGCCCCGTCTCGAGGAGGCGGGGTTTTTCGTGACCCGCGCCGATACTCTTTGACCCGGCGGCGGCCTTTATGCTATCCTGCAAGATAATGGCCCGGGCGACTATTATGATAGGCGCGGCGGCGCTGTTCGTCGCCTTGGCGGCGGCCTCGCGCGGCGAAGGCGCCGAGCAGGTCCCGATGCGCCAGCGCGGCCTCGTCTACGAGCTCGGCCCCGAACTCCCGCACCCGGAAAAAGAGGCCCGCTCCGACCCTCGCTTACTCGCGGCAAGCCGCTACACGACGGCGCGCCAAATCACCGCGGTCGCCGCCGCGCTGCTCATCGTCCTCTGCCTCGCGGCGTTGCATTTTTCGTACGCCGCCCGCCTCGCCAAACTCGGCCGCGGGCGCCTCGTCCCGACCTCGCTCCTTATGGCAGGCGCCGTGGCCGGAATCGTATTTTCATTGCTTTTAATCGCCTCCGCCGTAAAGGGCGCATTTTTGCGCGGCGCGGGCGGCGAGTGGCCGCTGGCCGCGTCGTTGATCAAACCTCTATGTTACGGCGTGGCGGCGGGAGCTTTGGCCTTCGCCGTCGCGGCCGCCCGGGCGCAGTGGCCGCGTACGTGGTGGATCGTAATAACGTTAACCGGCGTCGCCGCCGGCGCATTTCGGGCATTCCTCGCGCCCCTTCCCCCGGCAGGAAAAGCGCCGACCCCTCCCGGCGACTTTTTATTAGAAAGGGCCGAGTACCTATACTCCCAATACCAGATACCGCCGTACGAAGTCGCCGTCGAGCGGCGAGCCCCCGCGGATCGAATCGTCGCCGCCGCGTCGCCCGCGCGCCGGGCCTTGGTCGTCTCCGCGGGCGCCGAATCGCTGGGCCGATACGAGGCGGAGGTCTTCCTCGCGACCGCTATCGCCCGGGCAGAGGCGAAACAGAACAGCCTAATGGTCGCCGCGGCGTTAGTCGTACTTATGGCGTCGCTGCTCGTCGCGGACTGGCTTTCGGGGGCCGTCGCGCGTCGGGGCGACGCCGCGGCCCGCGCACCGGCGGACCTGCCCCTTTTCTTCGCCCTCTTCGTCGCGATATGGCTGGCATCGCTCGCGTCCTTCAATTATTGGAGCCGCCACCTCGGCCTGCGGGCCGACGAAGAGGCCATAACCCTCACGCGGAAGCCGATCGCCGCCGTAACCCTCTACTACAAGGAAGCGCGCGCCAACCTGGTCGCCGCGGAGCCGAACCCGGTCCTCCACTTCCTGGTGGACGCGGCGCCCTCGCCTGCAGAGCGCGCGGCCCAGGCCCGGCGCCTGCGCGAGGAGTTGGCCCGACAATAAAAAACGCGGCTTTCGAAGCCGCGTCCTTTCGCGCCGTAATCCCCCTCAGTCGTGGTACCTGCTCACGCCGCTGTCGAGGGTCCCGAGCCAAACGTAGCCCAACTTGTCGCCGAACACCGAGAGGACGTAGTCGCTCAGAAGGCCCCGGGTCTCGTCGAAGGTCTCGAAGCCTTCGCCCACGCTACGGGACGCGCCTCCCCCTGCCGTCGCGACCCACAGCCTGCCGTCGGCGGCGTAGCCGAGGTCGTTAATAACGTTGCTTTTCAAAGCCGAGTTAGAACTGTTGTAGGTTTTCACGATCTTTCCGTCTCTCAGCAGGCTCAGCCCTTTATCGGTCCCTATCCAAGCGTCGTCGCCGCGGCCGGCAACGGCGTAAACTTTGCTCGAAGGCAGCTCCGAACTTGCGGGCGTATAATCGGTTATCTTACCCCGGTCGTAGAACGCCGCACCCCCTATACACGCCACCCATATCCGGTCGACGCCCACGGCAAAAACGTCGCGGACGTCGTCGCCGGGGAGGCCGGAGACCCCATTAACGACGGTGAAGCCGGGGTCGTCGAAGCGGGCGATACCCGCTCTCGTGGCGAACCAAAGTTTGGCCCCGTCGAACTCGACGTCGTAAACCCAGTTGGACGGTAAACCGTCGCCGCCCGTGAATATTTTTATTTCTCGGCCCCGGAGGCGCGCCGCGCCCAGGAACGTGCTAACCCATACGTCGCCGTTCGGGCACACCGCCAAACCGAAAATCTCGTCCGCCGGCATTCCCCGCGCGTAATCGTACACTACCCATTCCGAGCCGTGGTTATAAGCCAAGCCGAAATCGGTCGCGAACCACGCGCCTTTGGGACCGGCGTATATTTCGTAAACTTTATTGCCGGGGAGGCCGCTCCCCTCGGCCGTGATATAAAACCACTCCGGCTCCTTTACAGTCTCGTCCTCGCAGCCGGCCGCCAACAACGCCGCGCATATTATTAAAAATAAACGCCCCTTGAACATTTAACTATTCACCCAGATAAGCTACCGCGGCCACCTCGACAAGCGCCCCTTTGGGAAGCGCCGCTACCTGCACCGTAACCCGTGCCGGCGGTTCGCCCCCGACGAACTCGGCGTAAACGTCGTTGACCGCGGCGAAATCCGCGAGGTCGACGAGATAAATTTCCGTCTTGACGACGTCTTTCCACGCCACACCGCCGGCCTCCAGCACCGCGCTCAAATTGGCCATAACCTGGCGGGCCTGTGCCGCGGCGTCGTCACCCGCTAACTCGCCCGTTTTGGGCTCGAGGGCTATCTGCCCCGCGGTGAACAAGAAACGCCCGGCCGCGGTCCCCTGGACGTAGGGGCCTATAGCCGCCGGCGCGCCCTCGGCCTTAATCGCCCGTTTCATCGACCCCCTCCGCCGCCTCGCCTTCGGGCGGAGCCGCGGCCTCCTTTTCCCGCTCCAACGCCACCATAGCTTGCTCGAGCTCGTCGTCGTACATTTCGAGCAGGTTCTCGTCGTCCTTCTTCTTGCGTAGTATCGTGTAGATGATCGTCTGGCCTACGGTATGTACGTTGACCGTGTAGGCGACTACTATTCCGAAAGTCACGAGCAACCCGAGAGATATGAGCGTCGCCGCGATAGCCTGCGGCCAAGGCAACGGCAGCGAAACCTCAGGGGCAGAGAATATGAAAGGAATACCCAAGCCGGAAAGCCACTCCAACACATTGCACGGTGCGGGATAAGCGCCCCGTAGCTGGCTCGGCATTACGCGCCACGCCGCGGCAAAGGCCACACCGAACTTCGGCCCCATCGGGATATACAGCGCCGCGTACGCTGCCCCGACCGCCGCCGCGGAGAAGAACGCGAAAACCGCGCCGCCGACTACAGTGAGCGCGCGCGAGAGGAGCTCGTACAATACCAGCCGCCAGGGCTGACCCGATAACGTCGAAAAAAGCTCGAACGAGCTCTCGAAAGTGTCGCCGCCGGTGCTAGCGACGATCGCCGGCGTGAGCCAGAGGGACACGACGAAAACCAGCGCGAGGAAGACGAGAAGGAGCCCCCCGAGGTATAACGCGACGAACAAGATCGGCGCCACGACGTCCCCGAACCAGGGTATCTTGCCGACGAGGCCGACGAGCAAACCGCCGCCGAAGAGGGCCGCCGACGAGACGAGAATCGCCACCGGCGTGAAGATAACGGCCCGCCAGTGCCGCCGTACGTACTCCCCGGCCTCCCGGCGAGAGTAGAAATCATTGCCCCGGAGCTGCTCCATCGTGATCTTGGCCACCGCCGCCATCGCGAGGAAATTGACCACGAAAAAGGCGAGGGCGCCCAACGCCCAAAGGATGACGCCGCCCGCGTTCACGGGCGAGGCGCCGAATGCCTCGGCTACCGGCGGAAAGAGGTAATAGGACCTCCATATCCGATAGACGTCGGCGCCCGATACGGCGAACGCCAGGTAAACGAAAACGTTGTAGAGGATAAGGCCTAGCGCCAACGCCCTAAGCTGCGTCCAAATCTTTTTAGCGCTGAACGCGAGCCGGGGCGCCCGGAAGATATCTATGAAATTGAACCTGAACTCGAGCATCTTCCCTCCTTACCGCGGCCCAACGTTAAGAGGGTATTAGCCTTTCGGGATCTTCGCGTAGTCGTCGAGGAACTTCTTCATGCCAACGTCGGTAAGCGGATGTTTCACGAGCTTATCGATAACCGCCGGCGGGACCGTCACGACGTCGGCGCCAATGCGCGCGGCCTCGACTACGTGGAGCGGATGGCGGACGCTCGCGACGACGACTTCGGCATCGTAATCGTAGTTCTCGTAAATCGTGACGATGTCTTCGATGAGGTCCATGCCGGTATGGCTTATATCATCAAGGCGCCCGATGAAAGGACTGCAATAACCCGCGCCCGCCTTAGCGACCAAAATGGCCTGGGCCGGCGAGAAGACGAGCGTCATGTTGGTAGTTATACCTTCGTCCGCCAGCCTTCGAACCGCCTTCAAGCCTTCCTCGAAACACGGGACCTTGGTAACGAAGTTGGGCGCGCGTTTATGAAAATCGCGCGCCTCCTTTACGATGCCGTCGGCGTCCTGGTTTACGGCTTCGACGTTCACAGGCCCGGAGCAGACCTTGGCGATCTCGTCGTAGAGCTTGTCGGCGGGCATCTTCTCGCGCGAAACGAGCGTGGGATTGGTGGTCACGCCGTCGAGCAGGCCCAGGTCCGCGACCCGTTTTATGGCCTCCAAATTGGCGGTATCGATAAAGAGCTTCATCCTTTCCAAACCTCCGCGTACGCGAACGGGACCTTCTTCCTCAAGCGGTTATTTGCCCTCGAAACGGCCCGGCGAATCCCAGAACGTGGTTTCGGCCGTATCGCCCCAGTCCTCCTCGTCGATCACTAACCGGTTTATATCGAACTCGGCGAACGACGCGATGTGGCGGCCGAAACCCGGCTCGGTGGAGGCGAAGATGCTGTAGTCGCCGTCGCCCACGTCGTCTACGAATACGAAGAGCATCCGCCGGCCGCCGGGCCCGCCGCTGTAATACTTCCACGCGTAATAGGGCTTAGTCGACCACGTGGACCTCTCCTGGCCGGCGATGGAAGCTACACCCCCCGCGTGGTCCTCGATGTCATCCGGCGGCCCGTAGAGGATATACACTTTACCGGGGTCCGTCCGCAGGCCCTCGCGGATGGGGTCCGTGAAGTGCTTCTGGACGTAGTCCACCCGCCGCCAGAACTCGGCCTCGTACTCGTTCTCGGCCGTCGACGGGTCCGGGTCGCGCCTTACCCAGAACTTTTCGAGCATCATACTTTTGCCGCGCGGCGAGAGGATGTCGAACAAGGCGAGCTCTTCGTCGGTGGCGATAAAGGCCAAGGCGAGGCGGGTTTCCTTCTCCGTCGGCCGTGGCAACTCCCGCACCTCGTCCGGGAAAAGGACGCCGAATCTCTCCGCGCCGCTCATTCCCGCTATCAGCTTCTCCGTTAACAACCGGAGGTCGACGCCTTCGGCGTCGTACGCCACCTCCACCTTCTTCGTTTTTACGTCGTTTACCCAAGCCTGGACCGTATATTTACCGCCCTCGTACGTCACCGAGCCGGTGACGACGAAATCATCCCCCAGCGCTTTGCCCAGCCGCACGATGTCCTTCATGGCGGTTAGGTCGAGGCCGGCCTTCAACGCGGCCTCAACCGCCCGATGCATACGCTCGTACTTCTCCAGCTCATATCCCTGGGCGCCGTGGAACATAAGGCGCACGTTATCGGCGACGTCAACCCCGCTCTCGGCCGTCGCGGTCCCGTAGGCCAGAAAATCCAGGACCGCAACTTTTTTCGCATCCTCGGCCGCGTACGCGGCTACGGCCGCAAGTAACGCGGCAATCGCTAGATATCCTATTAACCTCATAGCTATTTAACCTTCTTTCGAGTGATCCGCATTCTCAACTTTCATTATAATAAACGGCGCCTGTAAAAGCAATTAAAAACGGCGGCGGGGCTCGCCGTAGTTCACGCGATACGGGTTTAAATACAAGAAAAGCCGCCCCGCGGGCGGCTTTTCGAGTGAACCGTAATACTATCGGAATAGCGTTTTGACGCGGCCGAGGGAAGCCGACGCGACCCTACACCATTTGCAGCCGCGTTCGGCAGCTGTCCAGGGGGAGGCCCCAGAAAACAAAACCGCCGCTCCCGCGAGGGCCGCGACGGCTGAACGTAATCTTTTTTATTCACCTCATCCCTCCTTTAACGATAAACATCATGGCAAAGCTCGGCCGCGGCGTCAAGAACTGTTTTGTACATCCCGGCCGCGTTTTCGGTTGACACGGACCTGCGCGGCTATTATATTATTTTTTGTAAAATTGGGCCTTCGCGAAGGGCCGCCGCCATGGCCGAAAAGGATAGTCCGCCACCCGACAAGCAGCCGAGTAATCGCACGCTCTGGCTCCGCCTCCAGACGCTCTTGTCGGACAAGATAAGCTCGCTGCCGACGCTGCCCGCGAAGATGTCGGAAATCCGGGGCGCCCTCGAGGAGTGCGGCGCCATCGGCTTAGTTTACGTTACCATACCACGCGCCGACGACCTCGAGACGCTCTACGGCTGGCAGTACTACGACGAATTCATAGCCGACGTCGGCGCCGTCCTCTCTAAATTCGCCCGGACCTTCCTTAAACCGGGGGACACGGTAGTGGCGCGCGACGCTCAGTCCTCTGAATTCCTGGTCTTCGTAAAGCCCTCGACCCCCGACAAACCGGAAGAGGTCGCCCCCGACTGCCTCGAGACGCTCAAGACCCAACTCGTCAACTACCTCGCGTCGGAACGTACCCCGGACATTTTTCGCGGCCATCAACAAGTAGCCTTCCTCACCGCAACCGCCCGCATAATCCACAACCTATTTTCGCGCCCCGAGCGCCTCGTCCTCGCCGCCGTCGATCAGGCCCATCGGGTAGCGGTCGCCGCCGCGGAAACCGAAACGCGACGCCAGAAAGAAATCCTCAAACGTATTATCGTACGCGAAGAAGTGGACGTCCTTTACCAACCGATAGTCTCGCTCCGCGACCTCTCCATTCTCGGCTTCGAGGCGCTCTCCACCCCCATGGGAGGCGCCGACATCGAGGGGGCCGAGATGCTGTTCGCGCTCGCGGAGGAAGTCGACCTATCGACGCAGCTCGACCGCGCATGCCGTCGGCGGGCTTTCGCAAACGCGCGGCGTTGGCTCGGCGACGCGTTGCTCTTTCTAAATACCGACCCCCGTACGGTCGAGGAGCTCGGCACGCGGGAGGACGCGCTGCGCCACCTCTTTCAAAACGGGGGCGTGACGCCGACGCGGGTCGTCCTGGAGATAACGGAGCGCTCGGCCGTCGGCAACCCGGCGGCCTTTGAAGCCACCCTCAACCGTTTCCGCGACCACGGCATTCGCGTCGCGGTTGACGACGCCGGCGCGGGCTACGCCAGCCTAAACACCATCGCCCGCCTTAAACCCGATTTCCTCAAGTTCGACATGGCGCTCGTGCGCGATATCGATAGGGACCGGGTCAAACAAGAGCTCCTCGCAACGGTCCAAGAATTGGGGCGACGCGTAAACGCGCGGATAATAGCCGAAGGCGTCGAGACTAAGGGCGAGCTCGAGACGCTCACTCGCGCGGGGGTAGATTTCGGCCAAGGCTACCTCCTGGCGAGGCCGAAGACAGGTCGAGAGATCGAGCCACATTTCCCGCGCGAACCCGCGAACATCCTCGATTATTCTCGCGCCAACGACCGCGTCGGTGAACGGCCGGAGGATAGGGGGCGTGAAGAAAAAAATACTCGTAGTTGACGACGAGGAGAGCGTCCGGCAAGTCGTCTCCTTTACTCTCGAGCAAGCCGGTTACGAGACCGAGAGTTCCGCCGACGGCGACGACTGCCTGGAGAAGGTCTATTCCTTCCGCCCTGATTTAATCCTGTTGGACCTGATGATGCCGTTGGTCGACGGCTGGGAAGTACTTAGGCTCTTGCGGTCCAATCCCGAGACCGCCGACATCCCCGTGGTTATACTTACGGCTAAAGGCGAGATTTACGACAAGATGTTCGCCCTCCAGCAGGGCGCCGCGGATTACATCACCAAACCGTTCGGCAAACGGGAACTGCTCGAGCGCGTTTCCGCGATCGCGAAGTAAAAAGTCACCGGCAATCGCGGCTAAACCCGCCCCTCGATGAGGGCGGGTTTTCCTTTACGTCCTGAGTATCGGCCGCTATATTTCGCGGATTATAACCTTATCGTATTTCTTCGGGTCCTCCAACACTTTCCCCGTCCCCAACACGATGCACGTCAACGGGTTCTCGGCGAGCCTCATCGTCAGGTTCGTTTCCTTATTCAAGGCTAAGTCGAGGCCCCGCAACAGCGAACCTCCCCCGCAGAGCACGACGCCGCCGTCGATGATGTCCGAGGCCAGCTCGGGGGGCGTTTGCTCGAGGGTATTCCTAACCGCACCGATTATTTGGCTCAAAGGCTCGCGGATGGCCTCCCGCATTTCCCGCGAGGAGATGGTCAAGGTCTTGGGAATCCCGGCCACTAGGTCGCGCCCCTTCACCGACATGTGCTCCTCGCGCTCCAGCGGGTAAGCGGAACATACCGTCTTCTTTATCTTCTCGGCGGTCTGCTCCCCCACCAAAAGATTGTAAGCTTTTTTTAAATAATTATCTATCGCCTCGTCGATCTCGTCTCCCGCGACGCGGATGGAGGTACTCGTCACTATGTCCTCGAGCGCGAGGACCGCAACCTCGGTCGTGCCGCCGCCCACGTCTACGACCATGCTGCCGCGCGGCTCGTGGATGGGGAGGCCCACGCCGATGGCCGCGGCTATGGGTTCCTCCACGAGGATGACCTCCCGCGTGCCGGCGTGAAGCGCGGAATCGCGCACCGCGCGCCTCTCCACGTCCGTTATGCCCTTGGGAACGCATATCGCCACGCGCGGGCGGAAAACGCCCCGCCGCCCTCTCGCCGCGCGAATGAAATGTTTTATCATCTCCTCAGCGAGACGGAAATCGGCGATGACGCCATCCTTCATGGGCCGTATCGCCAAGATGGAGTCGGGCGTTTTACCCAACATCTCCTTGGCACCGTGGCCTACGGAGAGGACCTCGCGTTTCGCGTGATCCAGCGCAACCACCGAGGGCTCATTTATCACGATGCCCCGGCCGCGAACGTAGACGAGCGTGTTCGCCGTGCCGAGGTCCATCGCGATATCCGGCGTTACGGTAGAGAAGAAATGCTGAACCTTAGAAAAAGCGTTCAAGGCCACCTACCTTTCGGTAAATGATATTTTGGTCATACTAACATACGCCTTGCGCCCTCGCAAGCCAATTTACTTTTAAACGCCGCGACCGCCCTCGCGCGCCCCTTGACTAATGCCCCAAGCCCTATTATCATATTGGCGATTCTCCTATGGACCGTATCGCGGTCGTAGCCGACTCTCACGATAACCTCCGCATGATCGAGCGCGCCGTCGCCGTTATAAACGGGTGGGGCGCCGACCTCGTCGTGCACTGCGGCGATTACGTTGCGCCGTTCACGGCCGAGTCGTTCCGCAAACTCAACGCCCCCCTCCGCGGCGTCTTCGGCAACAACGACGGCGACCGGCCCGCCCTTAAAAAGGCGTACGCCGTCATAGGCGATCTCAATCCCGACCCCTACCGCTTCACCTTCAACGGCTTCTCGATGCTTATAACGCACAAACCTCGCCTCGCACGCGAAGCTGCGGTCGGCGCCGGTTACGACCTCATAGCCTTCGGCCACGATCACCACGTCCGCGTCGAACACGGCGAATCGTTGGTGATATGCCCGGGCGAACTCGGCGGTTGGGTCACGGGGCGCGCGAGCATAGCCCTAGTCGAGGTTAAAATAGCGAACGTGGACGTAGAATACCTCTAAGCCGATGCCACACCCTGAAACCGCACGTCGTTGCTTGGCGCGCGGGGCCCTCGCGGCCGTGTGCGCCTGTACGTCAGCGGCCCTGCCGGCGTCGGGCGGCGACGCGCCGATAACCGCCGCCGATTACTCGGCCTTACTGGAAGGCCAACGCGAAGCGGTCACGAGCTTCCGCGGAAGTGCTACCGTCAAATTATACGGCTCCCGCGAAGGCACTTTCAACGTAGCCTTCGGCCGCGTCCTGCCCGACCGGAGCCGCCTCGAGCTCTCGGCACCGCTGGCCGGTACTTTGTTGGTGCTCACGGCTCAGGCCGAGGACTTTCTCGTATATTACCCGCTCGAAAAAGTCGCCGTCGGGGGGGCCTACGTTGAAGAACGTTTCGCCGCCTCCCCCGAAGAGGATTCGGCTCGCGACCTCTGCGAAGGGCTGGAGTGGTTGGCGGGTCGGCCGCCGCTATACGCGGAGGAAGTCAACGCCGGCACGTTCGACGTTAACGTCTCGCCCGCCGGTCCGGGGGCGGTCGCGCTGACGTGGTCCCGGGCGTCGGACGGCGGGCTGCTCCAGCGGTTGACGTTGGCGCAAGACCCGCTTCGGGTATTGAACGCGCGCGTTTACGAAGACGACGAGATCGCGCTCGACGTTACCTACGACGACTGGCGCGACGACGCCGGGTTCTCGACGGCCTTCGCAATAAGCATCAAGACCGAAGACCAAATCGCGGAAGTCTCGGTTAGAAAATTCGAAGTGAACGTCCCGATGGAAGAGGAAGCGTTCTCGACGACGCCGCCCGAAGGCGTCACCATCCTGGAAACGTGGCCTGCGGGGCCGGAGGACGATGGCTGCGACTGAGGAAGCGGAAATTGAAACCGGCGCGCCGGCCAAGGTGAACGTTTGCCTTCTCGTCGCGGGGCGCCGCGCCGACGGCTACCACGACGTCGCGACCGTGTTGGCACCGCTCGCGCTCGCGGACTCGCTGGCGATACAAGTTAAGGGCGGCCGGGGCGTCCACGTTAGCTCCGACGGGGCGGGCGTTCCCGAAGGCGAGAAGAATCTTGCCGGCCAGGCGGCCTCGGCCTTACTCGGGGCAGCGCAGATAAAGGCCGCGGTCCGAATCCACATCGCGAAAAAAATCCCGGTCGGCACGGGCCTGGGCGGCGGCTCGAGCGACGCCGCGGCCACGTTGAAAACCTTGAACGAGCACTTCGGCAGGCCGCTAGGCGAAGACGGCCTTTGGCGGCTCGCGCGCCGCCTCGGCAGTGACGTGCCTTTCTTCCTTAAAAACAGCTGGGCCTTCGCGGCCGGCCGGGGCGAACTCGTCACGCGCTTGCGCGGGCCCGCCGGCGTACGCCTGCTAGTCGCCGCGCCGCGGCGGAGCGTTTCAACCGCGCGCGTCTACGGCGCGCTAACGCCCGACGAATACGTGCGCGAGGCTACCGCCCTATGGGAGGTAATTGCTCGCCTCGAGCAGCCCGCCGCGGCGTGGTGGGCCGCGGGAAAAAACTCGCTCGAGGCGCCCGCCTGCCGCGCCTTCCGCTTCCTCAACGAACTCAAAAGCGCTCTCGTCGACCTCGGCTTTGACGCCGCGCGCCTTAGCGGCTCGGGGGGGGCGTTCGTGACGCCGGCCGCCGACGAGGAAAAAGCTAAAAAGGCCGTAGCCGAACTTACGTCGCGGGGTTACTGGGCCACGACAACCGCGACGGAATAAATATGCGCGTCCCCCTTAATTCCAAAGCGTTGACGACGCTGTCATTGGCGGCCGCTTCAACCGCGCTCGTCGTATTGGACTCGACGGGCCGCATCGAGGCGCGGGCGCTCCTCGTCTTGGCCAATACGCCGGCCTATAAACTCTCGTCGTTCATAAAAGAGCTCGAGCAAGGCCAAGAGATGCGCGCCGAACTCGCCGAGCGCCTCGCGCGGCGTTCGATGCTTTTGGGGCGCGCCGAACAATACAAACGCGAGAACGACGCCCTGCGCGCGTTGCAGGGTTACGGAATAGTGACGCCGTACGAGCTGACGTACGCGCGCGTTTTCGAGCGCCGGGCCGAGACGTGGCTCGCGACGGCGGCCGTGGGTGCCGGCCGGCGGGACGGCGTCGCCGCGGGCATGCCCGTCGTCGGCATCGACGGCCTCGTAGGTCGCGTTACGCGCGTGACGCCGACCGCGGCCGAGGTGGAGCTAATCACGAGCGAGCGCGTCCGGGTAGCGGCGGCGCACGCGGCCACGGGCGCCGTGGGCGTATATTACGCCGACGCCGACGGCGGCGGCCACATGGCCCACCTGCCCCGCACCGCCGAGGTCAAGGTGGGCGACCTGGTCGTCACCGCGGGCACGAGCCGCCTATACCCGCCAGGCCTCATCGTCGGCTACGTCCGCGCCGTCGACCGGCCCTTCGACTCGATGTTCGCCGAGGTGGAGGTGGCGCCCGCGGAGAACATGGCCGCGCTCGAGAACGTCTTCGTCGTAAACTGGCTCCCGCCGAAGAAGTGAACGCCGGCCGACCCCCCCGAAAATATCTAGCCCCCGTGGCTAGTTTTTCGTAAGCGGCGCCTCGTCGGAATGTCGCCGCCGTTGATTTAAGCGCCGCGCCTTTGTTATAATACGCCGGTTCATTACTACGCTCTTGTAAGGTGATATAGAGATGAAACGGACGTCTTTCGTCGAATCCTGCCTCGTCATAGGGCAGTGCGCGGCCAACTGGTTCGCGCGCCGGCCGCTCGTCGTCTCGTTCGAGGTCACGAACGCCTGCACTTGCAACTGCCGCCACTGCGACCACGGCGGCCCGGTCGACGAGCCCAACCGCATCACGCCCGACGGCATCCGCCGCTGGATGAAGGTCCTACACCCGGGGGCCATCCAGATCTCCGGCGGCGAGCCGCTCCTCCGCGACGACGTAGTAGATTGCGTGCGGGCGGCCCAACGCGCCGGCGGCCTCCCCTACACCGTCTTCGTCACCAACGCCTCGCTGATGACCGAGGGGAAGTACCTGGCGCTGCGCGGCGCGGGCGTGGACCAGTTCTCGGTATCGCTCGACTTCCCGGACGCGCGCCACGACGACTTCCGCCGCCACCCCGGCCTCTTCGCCCACCTCGAGGCGCTCCTGCCGCGCCTCGCCGCGCTCGGCTTCGACGACGTCGTCCTCAACACCGCCATAACGCGCGAGAATTATAAATATATAAACGACATAACGGACCTCGCGGACGAATGGGGCGTCAACGTGTCGTTCAGCGCGTACTCGCCGCGGCGGACCGGCGACATGTCCTATATGATAACCGAGGCCGACGAGTTGGCCGAGCTCCGGCGACAATTCGACGTCCTGCTCGCGCGCAAGGAGGACGACCCGCGAGGCCGCATCGTAAACTCGTGCACGACGCTCGAGGATACCTATAAATATTTCGAGCGCGGCGGGACGCCGAACTGCACCGCGGGGCTGCGCTTCCTCGTCGTCACCGCGGACGGCTACCTCCAACCGTGCTCGATGCACTTCTGCAAGTACCTCGAGCAGCGCAAGCTCGTGGCGGAGTTCGCCGCCAACAACGAGTGCGACGAGTGCTACGTCGCCATCCGCTCGTACTTAGATAAGGGCTTTTGGCAGCTTCTGGCCGAGAACGTGGGGGACCACTTCTCGTTCCGGCTGCGGCGGGACCGCGGCCGCGCCCGGGCCGGGGCCGCTTAGCGCCCACTTTTAGTTTGACAAATACCGAACGAGGGTTTAAACTATAGACGGCTGCGAGGGGGAGCCGGTGCGGAGAGAAAAAAATCGGCCCAAAAGAAATGCCAGATGGCGCCTCGGCGGCGTTTGCCCGGGGCGCGCTTATTTTTTCGGGAGGATAACCATGAAAAAGATAACGTTGAAGTTGGCGGCGGCGACTATTTTAGCGGCTACGGCCTACGCGGCTATGGGTGACGTATTGACGTCTTGGCCGGTGCCTTCGCTACCTTACCCGCGCATAAACGGCATCGCCGTCGAAGGGGAATATATATGGCTCAAGGACGAATACTCGGAATACGAAGATAAGCGGGTACTAAAATGCACTAAAGGCGGCTCGTTGGTGGATAGGATAAATTTCCCTTACCCGGCGCCGTCCGTATACTCCTACGGCGTGACTTTCGACGGCTTATACCTGTGGACGATCTACCGAGAGTGGCACGCGCCTGGCCCGTTCGACTCCCACCGCAAATATACGACTACGGGTTCTTACGCAGGGGGTTTCTTGGAACAAGGCCTCTATCACTGGAGCGTGGGCATAGCCTGGGACGGCGGATACCTCTGGACCGACGGCGGGCGGTTCAAAAGCCAATTAAAATATACGACGGCCGGGACCCTCGTCGCGACGTTCCCGATGACGGTGGGCGTAGGTTCGGATATGGCCTATTACAAAAGGCAGCTTTGGTACTATGGCGGCGGCGGCTTAGTATACGGCGTAACGCTCAACGGCTCGGTAGTGGCGTCCTTTCCGGCGCCCAGCGGCTCGTGCGCCGCCGTGGGGTTCGACGGCGAGTACCTCTGGACCGCGGACCGCAACAAGCCGCAGTATATCTACAAAGTAGATATAGAAGTCGTAGGCGTCGCGCCGGCGTCCGTAGGGAAGGTGAAGGCGCTGTTTCGCTAAGCGCGCGCTAAAGGGGGATATGAAATGAAAAAGGTAATACTCACAACGGTAGCGGTTTTGTTCGCCGCCGCAGTCTATGCCGGTATGGGCGACGTATTGACGTCGTGGCCCGCGCCGGGCGAGCATACCGGCATAAACGGCATAGCTTTCGAAGGCGATTATATATGGCTCAAAGACCGCGATTGCGAATTCGGCAGCGTTATGAAATGCAATACGTCCGGTTCCGTCGTGAAAGAGATAGGTTTCCCTTACCACGGTTCGGGGCCGTCTAACGGCCTCGCCTTCGACGGCACGTACCTATGGACTATTTACTTTCCGCTACCAGGGCCCGTAAGGCGCGACCACTACGTTAAATATACTACCGCCGGCTCGGAAGCAGGCGGCTTCGCTGTGCATCCCGACGTCGTTTACTGGCCTAGTGTCAGCGTAAGCTGGGACGGCCAATACCTCTGGACCGACGAACGCCCCAAGGGTGTAGATAAGAAAGCCGGTAAATATACGACCGCCGGGTCCCTGCTCGGGACTTTCTCCGTACCCGGAAAATGGGGTACGGACGCCGCGTACTACAACGACCAGCTCTGGTACGGGACGTCGTACCCGTACGACACCGTCTTCGGCGGCGTTATAGGAGGCGACGTCGTCGCCTCGTTCCCGGCGCCCGGTGGGTCGTCTTACGCGGTGGGGTTCGACGGCGAGTACCTCTGGACCGCGGACCGCAACAAGCCGCAGTACATTTATAAAGTAGATATCGAAGTCGTGGGCGTCGCGCCCGCGTCCTTGGGGAAGGTGAAGGCGCTGTTTCGCTAAGCGCGCGCTAAAGGGGGACATGAAATGATAAAAGTTATTACGATCTTAACCACGATAACTATGTCGGGTCCCGTAACTTATGCCGGCATGGGGCAAATAATCGCCTCGTGGCAGGGACCTGGGCCTTATAACCGGGTTAACGGTATCGCTTTCGAAGGCGAATATATCTGGCTTAATAACGAAGCCGGTGAAAGGAAAGGCGTATTCAAGTGTACTAAAACCGGTTCCGTAATAAAAGAGATCGGTTTCCCTTACCACGGTTGGGGCCCCGCGTACGCGTTGGCGTTCGACGGCGTATACTTATGGACCATATTCCACCAACCCGTCGGAACGAACAAATACGACCACTACGTTAAATATACGACCGCCGGCTCGGAAGCGGGCGCGTTCGTAGCACATTCAGAAATCTTATACTGGAGTAGCGTTAGCGTAAGCTGGGACGGCCAATACCTCTGGACCGACGAGCGCCCCAAGGGTGTTGATAAGAAAGCCGGTAAATACACTACCGCTGGGACCCTCGTGGGGACCTTCGCCGTGCCGCAGGTATGGCGCACCGACGCGGCTTATTACAACAACCAGCTCTGGACCGGCGGCCTGGACAATTACGTTTACGGCATGAACATAGGGGGCAGCACGTTCGTAGCGTCGTTCGCCGCGCCCGGCGGCTCGTGCGCCGCGGTTGGGTTCGACGGCGGGTACCTCTGGACCGCGGACCGCAACAAGCCGCAGTATATTTATAAAGTAGACATAGAAGTCGTGGGCGTCGCGCCAGCGTCCGTGGGGAAGGTGAAGGCGCTGTATCGTTAGCGACAATAAAAGCCGCCTCGCGCGAGGCGGCGTTTCTATATCGCATAAATTCGGGCGGCCTTAGCGCGGCCGGCAATAATGCATCATCGTCCCGCCCTCGCCCACGGCCCAACCCTCCTCCGCCGATACCATGTGCATCGCCGCCAGCTGCCAATTGCCGCTCGGCATGTTTTGCTCCAGCCTCCAGGCGCCTTCCTCGTACCGGGCGACGTGCATCTCGTTGCCGCCGGCCCAGCCCAGCTCGCTCGCCGCGAAGGCACAACACTGATAAGTGATGTCCGGGTCCGGGCTTTTATATTTCTTGAATTCCGAACCTTCCCGGCGGTAGAGCGACGCCACCGCGCCCACCACCCAACCGTCGCCGTCGGCGAAGAAACGGAGGTCGTAGAGGTCCATCGTCGGCGGGAAGTTGACCGCCCGCCAGCTCGAGCCGTCGTAGTGGAGGACGGTCCCGCCGTCCCCCACGGCCCAAGCCGACGTCTTCGAGAGCGACCGGACGCGCCGCAGCGTCTCCCTCGTTGGCGACTCGAGCCGCGTCCACCTGCCACCCGCGAACTTGAAAATAAGGCCCCCCTCGCCCACGGCCCAGCCGTTGAGGTCGTCGAGCATGGCGAGGCCGTAGACGTTCTTGCCCGGCGCCGGGTGAGGCCAGTCCCGCCAGAGATTGCCGTTCCAGTATAGGAAGTAGTCGCCGCCCCCCGCGGCCCAGGCGTCGCCGCTCGCCACCGCGTCCACCGCGTATAACGGCCCGACTTTCACCGGCGGCAGTTCCGCAAAGGCCCAGCGGTACCCGTCGTAGTTTAAAACCTCGCCCGCGCCCTTGGCGTTTACGCATACGGCCCAAACGTCGTCGCGCGCGGAGCTCGCAAGGTCGTACAAGTCCGAGGCCGTCGGGCCGTGATGCCATAACCACATAGGCGCACGCTCCTCCGGCGGCGGCGGCTCATAGCAGGCCAGCGCTAAAAACGCGGCCGCGGAAAATACGGTCCCAACGCGTCGAACCATGGCGAATCCCCCTGACGCTGGGCCCCTAGTCGTCTTCCAGACAAAGGCGGCTCGTCGTCTTAAAATGAACCTTCGCGAATTCTTTGAGGGAATCCTCTCCTCTTTTTTTAACCAACCGACGCGCGGCCTCCTCCACCGAGGCCGAGGCCCCTTTGGGCAGCGGCGTGCCGGCTTTCTTCGACAGGCTTTCGAGACGCCTCAGGAATTCGGCGCGCGCAATTACCGACGCCGCGGCCACCGCGACGTCCTCCTCGGCGCGTACCTTTTGCACGAGCTCAAGCTCACGCCCACGCTTCATCAGCGCCCGGGCGACGTAGGCGTCGTCGCCGAACTTGTCGGTCACGGCGCGCGTCGCCGCGGGGAAGGCCGCGGCGAGGTTCTCTATCGCGCGCGCGTGCGCCCAGGCGAGGATGCGGTTGAGGTTGCCCAGGCTCTCGTAGAGCTCGTTGTAGCGCGCGGGGCCGATGGCGACGCGGGAATGAGGAAGCTTCTTCGCGACCTCGGCCGCGAGGACCGCGACGCGCCGGTCCGAAATCCTCTTGGAGTCGCGAACCTCGAGCCCCCGCAAAAATTCCTCGTCCGCGCCGTCGCGCACGTAAACGGCCGCGACGACCAACGGCCCGAAGTAGTCGCCTTTCCCGGATTCGTCCGTGCCTATGCGGCCGCGTTCCGCCACGCCCATCCCTCAGTAGCCGAGTGCGCCAAAGGGCAAATCGAAGTCGCCGCGGCGCTCGCCGGGTTCCTCCTCCTCCTCGGCGCCGAGATAGGCGCTCAGGTTGTTCTTTATGCGTGCGCGCGCGACGAGACCTTGGTACCACTCCTCCAGCATACGCTGGCGCCGCTCGTTTAACAAGCTCGCCCTATATTCGTCGGCGCGCGTCGCGTAGAGCGTCGGGTCCGCGGGCGTCTTCTCAAGTACTTCGACGACGTAGTACCCGGAAGGTGCCCGCAGCGGCCCTACGACCCCGCCCACTTGCGCACCGAAGGCCGCGGCCACGACGCCGTAATTGCCCCCCAACTCCGGCGCCGGCGTAAGGCGGCTGAACGGCGCGGTCTCGCCGTAATCCGCACCCGCCGCCTTGGCGGCCCCGGCCAAGCCGCCCGTCTCCTTCGCCCGCCCGTAAAGGTCGCCCGCGGCCGCGGATACGGCCTTCAGCGCTTCATCCCGCCGCCAATCGCTCGCCACTCTCTCTTTAACCTCGCCGAACGGCGCCGGCCCCGGCTCGAGCTTCGCGGCCACCTGATAGACCACGTAACCCCGTAAGCGGCGGCGGCCCGGCGCCCGGGGGTCAAAATCGACGACCGGCAACACCGAGCCCGTCCCGCCCACTTCCAGCGTAAACGCCTCCTCGGCAAGGCTTTGTTGCCAACCCAAATCGCCGACCGTGCCCGCGGCCTCGAAGGGGCCCGCCTCCTCGACCTTTAAACCCGCTCCCGAAGCCTCCGCGGCCAGGTCGCCTCCCGCCCCCACGCGCTGCGCAAGGTCCGTCGCGAGCGTCAACGCCCGATTTTCCGCGGCCTGCGTCTCGAGCATCTCTTTGATCTCGTCGGCTTGCTCCTCGAGCGGCGGGAAATCCGGTTCGCGCTTGATGACGTGATAACCGTAAATACTTTTAACCGGCCCGCTTATCTCCCCCTCCTTCAACGCGAAGGCCGCGGCCTCGAAATCGGGGTCCGTACGCCCTTTGGGGAAGAAGCCGAGGTCGCCGCCCTCGCGCGCGCTCCCCGGGTCCTCGCTCAACTCCCGGGCTAACGTCGCGAAGTCCTCGCCCGCCCGGGCGCGGGCCGCGGTTTTCTCCGCCTTCGCCCGGGCCTCCTCCCACGCGCGGTCGTCCCCGCCCGGGGCCACGGCGAATAGGATATGGCGGCTCCGAATCTGGCCCGCGTCCGCGTAAACGTTTTTGTTCCGTTCGTAGTATTCCTTGACCTCCGCTTCGCTCGCTTTAACCGCCTTGCGTTGCGTCGCCAAATCCACGAGCACGTACCTTATACCTACCCGGCGCCCCAAATGATAATTGGCGAGGTGAGCGGAGTAATAAGCTTTCAAAGTCTCCTCCGAAGGTTTCGCCTTAGGCTCTGGCGGGGCCGGGAGGAACGCGTAAGCGACGCGGACCTTCTCGCCCTCCTCGTCGAAGTGGGCCTTAACTTCGGCCTCGGAAACCCGCGCCGCGGAACCCACCATCGTAAAGACGCGGTCCATCAGGATATTATCGCGCAGCCAGGCCTCGAACTCGCCCGGCGTCATCCCCGCCTCCTCTAAGGCGGCATTTTCGTATTTACGCCGGTCGAACTCGCCGTCGGTCTGGAAGATGGGCATCTTCTCGATCAGGATGCGCACGTCTTCGTCCGTGACGCGCAGGCCCATCCGCCGGGCTTCGCGCAGCGTTAGCTCCTTCAGGACGATTTGGTTCACCACCGCGTTGGCCGTCGTCACGCGCAGGCCGCGTTCCTCTTCCTGGGTCGGGGCCCGATTCGATTCGCGCTGGAAGTGTCGGTAGCGGAGGCCCATCTCGCGGTAGAATATACGCTCGAAGTCCTCCTGGCCTATCTTATTGCCGTCTATCTCAACGACCACGGGGCCACGGCTCTCGCCGCGAAGGATCTTTCGGAGCGTAGTTACGCCCACGAAGAACAGCGACGCCACGAACGCCACCGCAACGGCCCACATCACGGGCTTCATACCTTCGCGCATTCCTTTTATCGTCGGCAAGTCAAAACCTCCGTATTATCCGCGAGCGCCGGCGCGACGCCGTTAACCCTCTTCGTCCCGCTCGAACTCCTCGGGATAGGCCAACCGCCTGAAAGCCGCGTCGTCCTCGTAGGCGCGGAAGTCTCCGTCCGCTTTAATCAACTTCCTCACCCCGGCCGCCAGTTCAATTGCCTTCGCGAGATCCGCTAGCAACTCTTCCCGCCTACCGCAAAGGCTGAAAGTGCACGCGCGATTGTAATAAAACCTGGCTTCGTTCGGCTTAAGCGCTAAGGCCTTGTCGTACGCCTCGAGCGCGTCGTCGTAATTCCCCAGACGGGCCAACGCGACGCCGCGGTTATTATATGCTTTCGCGTTGTCCGGTTCAAGCTCAATAGCTTTGGCGTACGCGGCTGCGGCCTCTTCGTAACGCTCGAGCTTATCCAGGACGAAGGCCCTGTTAAAGTGGGCCGCGGTATAATCCGGCTCGAGCCTTATGGCCTCGTCGTACGCCGCGGCGGCCTCGTCGTAGCGCTCGAGGCCGCGGAGCGCGACGCCCCGGCCATGATGCGCCTCGGCGTCGGCGGCGTCCCCCGCCACCGCCCTCTCAAACGTAGCGAGCGCGGCTCCGTAATCGCCGCGCTTCAGGAGGACGTTACCTTCGCCGCGTAAACCGCCGCTGTGGCCACCGTTGCTTTCGTCAGGAGACAAAGATCAATTCGCTCCAAAACGATTATTTAGAGCCCCGGCAACCGCTAACCGCCAACGCCCGCGCTCGCCCGGAACCTTCCCGCCGCATGCAATTAAGCCTGCGCGTTCTTTATCGCCGCCTGCGCCGCGGCCAGCCGCGCCACCGGCACGCGGTAGGGCGAACACGATACGTAGTTCAGGCCGATCCTGTGGCAGAACGCGATGGTGGCCGGGTCGCCGCCTTGCTCGCCGCAGATACCTATCTCCAGCTCGGCCTTGGCCGCGCGCCCCTTCTCGACGGTGATCTCCATCAACAAGCCGACGCCGGCAACGTCCACGGTCTCGAACGGATTCTCCTTGAGGATGTTGTGGGCGACGTAGTAGCGCAGGAAGGGCCCGGCGTCGTCGCGGCTAATGCCCAAAGTCGTTTGCGTAAGGTCGTTGGTGCCGAAGGAGAAGAAGTCGGCCACGAGCGCGATCTCGTCCGCGGTCAGCGCCGCGCGCGGGACCTCGATCATCGTGCCGACCTTATAAGGTACCGTTACGCCCTCGGCGTCCATAATGGCGTCCGCGGCCCGCCCCACGACGAGGACCTGGTTGTAGAATTCATTTACGTGGCTGACGAGCGGTATCATTATTTCGGGTTTAACGTCGACACCCTCGCGGATGCACTCGACCGCGGCGCCGATTATGGCGCGCGCTTGCATCTCCGTAATCTCGGGGTAGATGATGCCCAGACGGCAGCCGCGGAGGCCCAACATCGGGTTTACCTCGCGCAACGTCTCGACCTTAGCCGCCAACTCTCGCGCGGGGATCCCCATCCGTTTTGCCAGTTTTTCTATTTGCGCCGGCTCAGTGGGCAGGAACTCGTGTAGGGGCGGGTCCAGCGTGCGGATGACCACGGGCCGGCCGGCCATCGCCCGGAATATGCCGACGAAGTCCTCCTGCTGCATAGGGCGGAGCTCCTCGAGGGCCGTGCGCCGCCCGGCTTCGTCCTCTACGACGATCATCTTGCGCATCGACGTAATGCGGTCGCCCGCGAAGAACATATGCTCGGTGCGACAGAGGCCTATGCCCTGGGCACCGAACTTGACCGCCGTCGCCGCCTGCTCGGGCTGGTCGGCGTTGGTCCAGACCTCGAGCCGCCGCGCGTCGTCGGCCCAGGACATGAACTCCGCGTATTGCCGATATATGGGCGACTTCTCGGGGGCCAGCGTCTCGTCGACCAGAACTCGCCTTATCTCGGACGGCTCAGTCTCCAACGCGCCGAGCAAGACCTCGCCCGTCGTGCCGTCCACCGAAATCTCGTCGCCCTCCTTGACGACAACGTCGCCGGCGACGAACTGGCGTTTCTTGTAATCTATCCGGATGTCGCTGGACCCCACGACGCAGACTTTGCCCATTTGGCGGGCGATGAGGGCCGCGTGCGACGTCATTCCCCCGCGCTCGGTGAGAATACCCTGGGCCGCGGACATGCCTTTTATATCTTCCGGCGACGTCTCCACGCGTACGAGTATGACCTTCTCGCCCCGGCCGGCCCATTCCGCGGCGTCCGCGGCGTTGAAGACGACCTTGCCCGACGCGGCGCCCGGGCCGGCATTCAAGCCGCGGGCGACGACCTTGCCCGCTTTAACCGCGGCCTCTTTTTGTTCCAAATTGAACACCGGCCGTAACAAATGGTTGAGCTGTTCCGGCTCCATCGAGAGGAGGGCCTCTTCTTTGGTCATCAAGCCCTCGGAAACCATATCGATGGCTATAGTGAGCGCGGCGTGCGCGGTCCGTTTTCCGGCCCGCGTCTGCAACAGCCACAACCGCCCCCGCTCGAAAGTGAACTCGAGGTCTTGCAAGTCGCGGAAATGCGCCTCGAGCTTCGTCGCGGCCTCGGCCAGTTGGCGGTACATCTCGGCCTGCGTCTCGGCTAACGTCGCGATGGGCTCCGGCGTTCGGATACCCGCGACGACATCCTCGCCCTGCGCGTTGAACAGGTATTCGCCGTAAAGGCCCGCCTCGCCCGTGGCGGGGTTGCGCGTGAACGCCACTCCCGACCCCGAGTCCTCGCCCAGGTTGCCGAAGACCATCGATTGGACGTTGGCCGCGGTCCCCCATTCGTCCGGGATGTTGTTTATCTGGCGATAAGTGACCGCCCGCGGGTTGTCCCACGACGCGAACACGGAGCGGATAGCTCCCCATAATTGCTCGCGCGGGTCCGCCGGGAAATCGACGCCCTTGCGCTCCCTCACCGCCTCCTTGAAAAGGCCGACCAGTCCTTTCAAATCGTCGGCGCTCAATTCCACATCGACCTTGACGTTGCGTTCCTCCTTAACACGCTCAATAATCTCCTCGAACGGGTCCACGTCGTCGGCGCCCTCCGGTTTAAGGCCCAAGACTACGTCGCCGTACATTTGTACGAAGCGCCGATACGAATCGTACGCGGGCCGCAGGTCACCCATTTGCCGCGCCAGGCCGACGACCGTTTTATCGTTAAGGCCTATATTGAGTACCGTGTCCATCATACCCGGCATCGAAACCCTCGCGCCCGAGCGTACCGATAACAAGAGCGGGTTGTCAACGTCGCCGAAGCGTCGTTGCAGCGATTGCTCGACCCGCCCGAGATGGATCTCGACTTCCTCTTCCAAACCGGGCGGGAAATCGCCGTTCCGGTAGTAATAAACGCAAGCCTCGGTGGTAATAGTAAAGCCCGGAGGGACCGGGATGCCGACGTTGGTCATTTCCGCGAGGCCGGCCCCTTTGCCGCCCAACAGGTCCTTCATTTTAGCGGTGCCTTCCGTAGCGCCGTCGCCGAAGAAATATACGTACTTTTTATCCATAACGCCCTCCGTGAGGGTGAGGGGCAAGATGCGGTCGAGAAGGAACGTCGCTAAAAATCTTTATATTTTAAATTAAAAATTGCTAAATTTCAACCGGTCCGTACGTAATACGATGTTATAATATTTTGTATTTTAACCGACCGCATATGCAATCCGGCATCGAAACGGTCCTTCCCTTGGTCGAAAAACCGGCCCGTTACATAGGGGGCGAGACCGGCGCCGCGCCTCCTCCCGGCGCGGGCGACCTCCGCTTCGTCCTGTGTTACCCGGACGTGTACGAAATCGGTATGAGCCATAAAGGGTTTTTGGGCCTTTACGCGACGCTTGCCTCGGTCCCAAACGTCGCGCCCGAACGCTGCTTTGCCCCTTGGCCGGACATGGCGGCCGAGCTGGGCCGCCGCGGCATTCCGCTCGCCGCGCTCGAGTCCGGCCTCCCCCTGTCCCAAGCCGACGTACTCGGCTTCTCGTTCGCGTCGCCGCTCAACTTCACCACCGCGCTGATGATGCTGGACGTTGCCCGGGTACCGTTACTCGCGGCGGAACGCGGCGAGGCCGACCCGCTGGTGATCGCCGGCGGCCAGGCTATGTTTAACGCCGAACCTATGGCCGACTTCCTCGACGCCGTGGCGTTGGGCGAGGGGGAAGAGACTATCGTCGAGCTCGCGCAAAAGGCGCGCGTGGCCCGCGCGGAAGGCCTGTCCCGGGCCGAGGTGCTAAGGCGTCTCGGCAGCGTCGCCGGCGTTTATATTCCCGGCTGGTACGAGCCGACGTACGAGGAAGGCCGATTCGCCAACCTGAAGAAAAAGCCCTTTGCACCGGCGCGCGTACGCAAGCGATTGCTCGCCCGCGCCGGGGGGATACCGGCGCCGCCCGCGGTGGTCGCCAACATGCCTCCCACGCACGACCGCCTCGTCGTCGAAATAATGCGCGGGTGCGTGTGGGGGTGCCGCTTCTGCCAGGCGGGGATGGTAACGAGGCCCGCGCGGGAGCGCGAGGCCGCGGCCTGTCTGGACGAGGCGTTGACCCTGACGCGGGCCACGGGCGCCTCGGCGCTGTCGTTCCTCGCCCTCAACGCATGCGACTATACGCCGCTCGAGGCGCTGGTCGAAAACGTCCGCGCGTGCCGACCCGACGTAAAGCTGTCGCTACCTGCGGCGAGAATATCCTCCTACCGGGGCGAGGTATCCGAAGCGCTCGTCTCCCACCAAAGGAGTCAACAGACCTTCGCGCCCGAAGTCGGCGCCGAACGCCTGCGCGCGGTGATAAACAAAGACTTCGGCAACGACGACGTCTTGGGCGCGGTAGCCGCGGCGGGCCGCGCCGGCTGCCGGAACGTCAAATTGTATTTCATGGTCGGCCTCCCCACCGAGACGGACGACGACGCCGCGGCCATCGGCGAGCTTATCGCCGCTTGCCGGCGGGCGTTGCGCGACAGCTTAGGCCGCTGGGGAAACATATCCGCGGCCATATCCGCCTTCGTGCCCCAAGCGCACACGCCGTTCCAGTGGCTTGGCCTTGCACCCCCCGACGTACTCCGGCGTCGAATCGCCCTCGCCAAAAGAAACGCCCCCCGCCAGGTCAAGGTAGAAGGGGAGGTCGGCGCGCGCGTCCTGGAAGCTTGTCTCGCGCGCGGGGACCGCCGCCTCGGAGCCGTAATCCTCGACGCGTACCGCCGCGGCGCCCGCTTCGACGCCTGGCGAGACCGGTACGACGAAGAAGCCTGGAAAGCCGCCTTCGCCGCCGCGGGCCTCGAAATGGCAACTTACGCTTGCCGGGAATTTCCGCTCGAGGCGCCGCTACCGTGGGACCATATAGACGCGGGCGTCGACAAGGACTTCTTAGTCGCCGAACTAAGGAAGGCCTTAAAAGGCGAATGCACGCCCCGCTGCGCGAGCGAAACCTGCAGGCTGTGCGGCGCTTGTGAGGATGGCGCGACGGTCTCGTTCGCGACGTGGTCGCTGCCCCCGCTCGAGCCATCACCCGACGACGGCCTAACGGCCCGCCGGCAACGGCTGAGGTTTACCTATAGCAAAACCGGAGCGTGGCGTTGGTTATCTCACCTCGAGCTGTACCGGTTGTTCGTAGCCCAACTGCGCCGGGCCGGGGTGTCCCTCTCGACGTCCGGCGGATTCTCGCCCCAGCCGCGGCTCGTACTTGCCCCGGCGTTACCCGTGGGCGTCGCGGCCGAGCAAGAGTTCGGGGACGTCTTCCTTCGCGAGAAAACAACGCCCGAGGACTTCGTCGCCCGCGTCAACTGCGAGGGCCCGTTCGCGGTCCGAGCGGCGCAAGAGGTAGACCTGGCCGCGCCCTCGCTCGCCGTCGTTATCCGAAGTGCGCGTTACAAGGTGGAGTTCGCGCCTATGGCCGAGTCATTGAAGGTACGCCGCGACGCCATAGTCGATAAAGTGGACGCGCGGCTCGAAAGCGCCAACTTTAAAATACCGACCCGGCGGGGTGTCAAAGAGCTGGCCGCCGCTCTGAAAATAACGTCGTGGGTGCGCGAGAACGCGACGCTGGAATTCGACTTGGCCGCAGCCGCGGTCGGAACCCTCTTCGACTTCATAGCGCACTTGGCGGACGTTTCGCCCGTCGAAGGCCGCGCCGCGCGCGTTACGAGAACGTCTGTAGTTTTAGACGAGACCGCCGAAGCCGGCAAGTGACGCAGGCGGCGCGGTTTTTCCTTTGCTTCGCGGCGACGCGGTTGGTATAATAATAAAAGAAGAATTTCACTTTGTGGTCGCCGCGGTAGCTCCGCCGATTGTACGATGCAGAAAGAGATCCTGGTAGACACGTCGCTGGGCGAAGTACGTATCGCCGTCGTCGAGAACGGGAAACTGGTCGAGCTATACCTCGAGCACGAGGACGCGACACATTATGCGGGCGATATTTTCAAGGGGCGGGTAGAAGACGTGCTCCCCGGCCTCGGGTCGGCTTTCGTCAACATCGGCCACGAGAAACGGGGGCTGCTCCACGCCTCCGACGTGGTCACAACCGGCATCGAAGACGTAGACGAGCTCTTCTTGTCGCAGGCGGGCATAGCCGCGACCCTACCCTCGCCCAAGGCGCGCGGCGACATCGCTGACGTACTCCAACCCGGCCAGAACGTAATTGTCCAGGTGACCAAAGAATCCATCGGCGACAAAGGCCCGAAACTAACCACGGCCGTCGCCGTCCCGGGGCGCTACCTCGTACTAACGCCCTACGTCGACCGGGTCAACATCTCCTCGCGTATAGATGACGAGGAGGAACGCGCACGCTTGCGGCGCCTCGCCGACGAGGTCAAACCGCAAAGCCACGGCCTTATAATCCGCACCGCGGCCCAGGGCGTCGAGTCCGAACTTATCTTCCGCGATATGGAGGACTTACTAGACACGTGGCGGCTTATTTTAAAGAAAAGCGAACGAAAGCGGGCGCCCGCGCTCCTCTATAAAGACAAGGACCTACTGGAACGGGTCCTGCGTGACGAATTTACGGGCCACGTGGACACTTTTATTGTAGATTCGCTCGATGCCTACGGACGTGTCACGGCCCTCGCCGAGAAATACGCGCCGCAGTTAGCCCCACGGGTCCGGCTGTACGAAGACGACCATCCCTTACTCGACGCGTACGGCGCAGAGGCGGAAATCGACCGTATGTTCCGGCGCAGGGTCTGGCTCCGGAGCGGGGGCTACATCGTAATTGACGAGGCGGAGGCGCTCGTGGCGGTTGACGTAAACACGGGACGTTTCCTGGGCCGCGCCGACCACGAAGAAACCATACTCAAGACCAATCTCGAGGCCGCGGCCGAAATCGCCCGGCAGGTGCGCCTACGAAACATCGGCGGGATAATAATCATCGACTTCATAGACATGACGGTCCCGGAAAATAAGGAGCTGGTCCTCGAAGCCCTCCGGGAACATATGGCGCGCGACCGAGCCCGCAGTAAAATCCTGGAACTGTCGGAATTGGGTATGGTTGAGATGACCCGCCAACGGCAACGCGGCAGCTTGGTTTCCGCGTTGAGCCGTGCGTGCCCGTATTGCCGAGGCCGCGGCAGCGTGCCGGACTTGGACGTACTCGGGGCGAAGGTCGAGCGGGAAATCGCGCGCCACTTGCGCAACGCCGCGCTCGAGGAAATCACGGTCGTTGTTCATCCGCGCGTTAAAAATTTCTTGGAAACGGCCTTCGCGGAACGCCTCAGCCGCCTCGAGCTCGAACACGACGCACACGTGAACGTAGTCTCGCGGGAAGATTTGGCGCTGGACGACGTCGAAATAGTTGACCCGCTTCGGCGAACCAGAAAATACGCCGAATGACGGCCGCGCGGGCGTCGCATTATGACCGCGTAGAGGAGGAATTCAGTTTGCCTACCGATAACGCCGACGAAAAAAATTACGACCCAAGCCGGGACTTGGACGTCTTGCGCGAACTTCGGAATATCGACAAAAGCTTAGTTGCTCTAAAGGCAGCGTTCGAGAAACTAAGATCGGCGGGCGACCTGACCGACGACGACATAGAGGTCATTATTGAAGAGTTCGAGCGTTTCGTAACGGGAAAGGTCTCGCAACTGGATAAAGTGCGTAACGACTTGCGAACCCTCTACGAACGTTACTTCGAAAAATATCACTACCGCGCGATCGTGCCCGTAAAAGGGGGCGTTTGCCAAGGTTGCTTCGTAACGATACCGCCCATGCGCCTCGACATAATACGTCGCACGGACAGCATAGAATTCTGCGAAAGCTGTGGCCGGATCCTCATCTGGGAAGATGAGTAGCGCGGACGGCCATAAACCTGTATGAATCCACCCCTCAAAGTTTACCACGACGACGACATATCGCCGGCCCCGCTCGAGGACGCCGGCGTAGCCGTTATCGGGTACGGGAGCCAAGGGCGCGCGCAAGCCCTTAACCTCCGCGACAGCGGCGTCGCCGTGACCGTAGGTTTGCGGCCCGGGAGCCCGAGCCGCGCCCGTGCCGAGGAAGACGGTTTCACTCTCTTGGAACCGGGCGCGGCGGTAGAAGAAACTCCGTTCGTGGCGGTCCTCGTACCCGACGAAGTCCAAGGGGAAGTCGTCGCGCAAGAGGTAACGCCGCACGTAAAACGTGGCGCAGTCGTCGTCTTCGCCCACGGCGGGCCCGTGCATTTCGGCGAGGTCGCGTTGCCCGAAGGCGTAGACGTAGCGCTCGTGGCGCCGATGGGGCCGGGGCGGCTCTTGCGCGAGTATTACGTCGCGGGCCACGGCCTTAACGCCAAAGCCGCGGTCGCGCGCGATGCCACGGGCGGAGCCTGGCCGCGCGCGCTGGCGTACGCCCGGGCGCTGGGTTGCGGCCGGGCCGGCGTTATAGCCACGACCTTCGCCGAGGAAGCCAAACTCGACCTCTTCTCGGAACAAGCGGTCCTGTGCGGCGGCCTCCCGGCGTTGGCCGAGGCTGCCTTCGAAACGCTTGTGGCGGCGGGCTACCCGCCGGTGCTGGCTTACATCGAGTGCGTCCGGGAGATAAAATACGTCGCCGACTTGACGTACGAGCACGGCCTTGACGGCATGCGGCGCCGTATATCTTCCACCGCCCTATACGGCGGGGCGACCCGCGGCCCGAAAGTGGTAGGCGCGGAGGCGAAGAAAACCTTGAAGGAAATACTGGGTGCCGTCGAAGACGGTTCTTTCGTCGCGGAGATGAGAGCTAAGTTCGGCGGTCGCGAAGAGTTCCTCGCGGCCGCCCGCAACGACCGCCTCGAGGCCGCGCGCGAGGAGTTCGAGAGGATTATCCGGCGAGTCCCGCGCGAGTAAAAAAAACGGCCCCGCGGGACCGTTCTTCGTTCGCCTAAATCGCGTTTAACGCGTAACCACCAAACGCCGGGCGACGCTGCCGCAGGACGCGCTGAGTCTATACAAATAAACGCCGGGCGAGACCTTCCGGCCCGCGTCGTCGGCCAGGTTCCACACGGCCTCGTAGCGCCCCGGCGTGCCGGCGCCCGCGACAACGGTCCGGACCTTTCGGCCGGCCAAGTCGAATATGGCGACCGCGTAGTCTCCCGAGACCCCCGCCGGCAAGGAGAATTTTATGTTGGCCTGGGTCGCGGTCGGGTTCGGGTAGCTCGGCTCGAGCGCAAAAGCGAACGCTTTCTTAGCGCCCGCCTTAGCCGACGCGGGCCCGAATAACTGGCCTTTTCCCGTAGCCGGGATTACCTCGAGCCAATAGTCGTAAGTCGCGCCCGCCTTAACTTCGGCGTCGTCATACGCGAACGGCGCCCGGCCGGTAATCAATTCGCCGTTAAGCCGCACCCGGCCGCCAGCGGGGGCGCCGCCGTTAACGTCGCGGTAGATGTTGAAGCCGGCGTACGTGCCGCTTTCGCAATCCCAAGCGAGGCGAACGCGGTCGTCGAAGGCCGCGGCGCGGAAGTACTTGAGGTCGATATCGCTAGTACTCTTAAGGTACTGGAGGGCGGCATAGACGTCTATACGGCCGGCGCCGTAGTCGTTCTCTTTACCCTTCACCGACCCGAGGTCCACGGCCGTGAGCTCGAGCGCCTTTTGTACCTGTGCCGGCGGTAGCTTGTCGTCATAATCCAACAACAGCGCCACGGCCCCCGCGGCGCAAGGCGTGGACATCGACGTACCGCTTTTAATCGTGTAGCCGCTGACGTTGCGGTAGTCGCAGGACTTAACGCTGACACCCGGAGCTACGAAGTCAGGTTTTAATAAGCCCATGCCGGGGCTCCAGTGGTAGTCGTCGTACGGCGCTATGTTGGGATGGCGGTCCTTATCCCAGCAGGCCGGGCCCCGGCCGCTGAAATAGGCGAGGTTGTCGCCCGAGTCGGTGGCGCCGACGCCAACCGTCCCGGCTATGCCCTCGCGCAACGTCTGATTGGGGTTGAGCCAAGGGGGCGGGCAATTGCCGGGCGTTGCGATGTTGAACGGTATGGGGTAAGTACCGGTTTGGTTGCCCTGGTTGCCGATGGAGTTGGTGTGGAAGACGCCCGCGGCGAGAATCTTTTCGCTGGCTTGGCGGTGCTGGGCGTAAAGGGGGCTGGACGGATATTTTTTCGACCAGGATTGGGTGATGACGTCGGCCCCCTCGCTTATGGCCCACTGCCAGGCGGCGAACCACGTGCTCGAGGGGCTACCCAACTTGGCTATCATTATCTGGGCGTTCGGGGCCATGCCGCACTGCGAGCCGGCGGTGCCGTCGGAGGCGACGGTCCCGGCGACGTGCGTGCCGTGACCGCTATAGTCCATCGTATCGTTGGGGTCGCCGCCGCTGAAGTTCCGGCCGTGGTTGGGATAACCCGACTTGACCCACATATGGTCGGCGAGGTCGCGGTGGTTGTAGTTGACGCCGCCGTCGGACACGCAGACCACTATGCCCGTGCCGTCGTAGCCCTCGTTCCAAACTTCGGGCGCGCGGATCTTCGAGACGTTCCACGTTATTTCATCCTGGGGCGCCGGGACGACGTCCTGCAACGCCTCGATTGGAACTTCCTTATCCCAATGCACGAACGCGACGCCCGGCAAAGCCGAAACGGCTCCGACGGTGTCTCGGTCCGCGCGCGCCGCCACCGCGTTCACTATCCAAAGCGGCACGACGTCCGCGGCGCGGCCCGCGGCCGCCCGTCCCTTCAGATAGGTCAACACCTCGCGCTGGCTCGCGTCCGCCAGCCGGGATAATTCCTGCTCGACGATTGTCCGGCGCTCGCCACGCGTTAACCTATCCGTTAACGCCATAATCCTCTCCTGGGGCATTTGCTGCTCCATAACGACGAGGACGCGAACGAGATCGCGAGGGCCGACCTCCTCCAGATGCGCGGCGAGTTCCGGCGTGACGCCGGGCGACCCGTACGCCACGGCACCTACCAGCGACGTTAGAATTAATAGACGTTTCATTTCCCGTCCTCTTGGTAAGCCCCCGGAATTTCACGCCTACCCGGAGGCCGGTTGAGCCTTAAGGTTTATATATTACCTGTTCAATTATAATTGAATACTAACAATAAGTCAAGAGCATAATAGGGCGCGACGCTCTCCCCGGCCGTTCCATACGCCGGAGATTTTTCAATAACAGGCCGGCGTACTAATCGCGAATAGCTCCGCCCTCGCAGGCCTTAATTATTTGCCCGGAATTCCAAATCAAAAGCAGGTACGCGTGGCCCGCTTCTCCACCCGCGGTAAATACGGTCAGCGCGTAACTACAACGCGGCGCCCGGCGCTACCGCAAGACGCGCTGAGCCAGCATAAGTACACGCCCGGCGCAACTTTCCGGCCGGCGTCGTCGGCGAGGTCCCACGCCACCTCGTAGCCCCCGGGCGCGCCGGCGCCCGCGGCTACCGTCCGGACCTTTCGGCCCGCGAGGTCGAACACGGCGAGAGCGTATTCCCCCGAGACCCCCGCCGGCAAAGAGAACTTGATATTCGCCTCGGTAGTTGCCGGATTGGGATAGCTCGGCTCGAGAGCGAAACCGTACGCCTCCTCGGCACCCGGCGCGGCGGACGCGGGCCCGTATAACACGCCCTTCCCCGTGCCCGGAATTACCTCGAGCCAATAGTTATACCCTACGCCGGCGTTGACGTTCCGGTCTTCGTATATGAAGGGCGCCCGGCCGGCAATCAACCCGGCGTTGAGTCGTTCGCGGCCGGCGGTACCCTCGGCTCCCCGGTAGACGTTGAAGCCGGCGTACGTGCCGTCCTCGCAATCCCAAGCGAGGCGAACGTGGTCCGCCATACCTGCGGCACGGAAATACTTAAGGTCGATGCCGACAGACCTTTTGAGCTGCTGGAGGGCCTCGTAGACGTCGATCCGGCCGGAGCCGTAGTCGTTCTCCTTTCCCTTGACCTGGCCCTTACACGGTTTGGCGGTAACCTCGAGGGCCTTTTGGATTTGGGCCGGCGGCAGCGTGTCCAGATAATCCAAAAGTAAGGCCGCGGCGCCCGCGACGTGCGGCGTCGCCATCGACGTCCCGCTCTTGAAAATATACCCGCTGATGTTCTGGTAATCGCACGACTTGACATTATTTCCCGGCGCCATTACGTCCGGCTTCAGGAGGCCCATACCCGGGTCCCAGTGGTAGTCGTCGTAGGGAGCGACGTTGCCGTGGCGGCTCTTATCCCAGGAGGCCGGGCCGCGGCCGCTTGAGTAAACGCGGAGGTCGTTGTCGTCCGTGGAGCCAACGCCCATGGTCCCCGCCTTACCTTCGCGGAGCGTTTGGTCGGGGTGGAGCCACGGCGGCGGGCAGTTCGCCGGCGCGGGGATGTTAAAGGGAAGGGGGTGAGTGCTCAATTGGTGGCCCTGATTACCCGTTGAATTGGCATGGACGACGCCCGCGGCCAAGATTCCCTCGCTGGCCTGGCGGTGTTGGGCGTAAAGCGGACTGAAGGGATACTTCATCGACAAGGATTGCGTGATAACGTCGGCGCCCTCTTGAATCGCCCATTGCCAAGCCTCGAACCACGAGCCCTCCCAGCTCCCCAGCTTCGCGACCATAATCGTCGCGTTGGGCGCAACGCCGCACTGCGAGCCCGCGGTGCCGTCGCTCGCCACGGTCCCGGCGACGTGCGTGCCGTGGCCGTTGTAGTCCATCGTATCGTTGGGGTCGCCGCCGCCGAAGTTCCTACCGTGGTTGGGATAGCCGGCCTTGCTCCACATGTGGTCCGCGAGGTCGACGTGATTATAATTGACGCCGCCGTCGCAGACGCACACGACGATGTCGGTTCCGTCGTACCCTTCTTTCCAAACGTCCGGCGCCCGGATCTTCTCGACGCCCCAGGCGATTTCGTCGGCGACGCCCTCTAGTACGTCCTCGAGCGCCGCGGCCGGGACCTCCTCGTCCCAGTCTACGAATGCGACGCCGGGAAGCGTCGATACGCGTTCGATCGTCTCCTTATCGGCGCGCGCCGTCACCGCGTTCACGAGCCAGAGTGACTTAACCTCCGCGGCATACCCCGCCGCGGCGCGTCCTCTTAAATACGCGAGCACCTCGCGTTGACTCGACTCGGCGAGGCGGCCGAGCTCCTGCTCGACGACGAGGCGGCGTTCGTCGCGCGTCAGGCCCTCCGTCAACGCCGTTATCGTCCCCGGCGGCATCTGCGCCTCCATCACGACTATGATGCGTACGAGCTCGGCGGCCGAAACCTCCTCGAGGTGGGCCGCGAGTTGGGGCGTCACCTTCGGCGTCGCGTACGTTATTCCAGCAATTAACGACGTCATAACCAACAAGCGTTTCATATCTCAACCTCCGGGCCGGCCGCCACAGCCCATCGGAAAATTTACTTTGTACGAAAAAACGCTAACGGCGTTAGTAAGTAAAGTTACCAATCCTCCGCTCCGCAGCCGCAACCTTAAATAATCTACACCCCTTAATCGCGGAAAACCTCGCCCGGACTGCGCCTATCCCGCGTGCGCAAAAAGGGGGAATTTCAATCCGCACGGCGCTAACGCTCTTGACAGGCCGATTTTTATAGCATATGATAACATATAATTTTAACTTCGACCGTAAATTAATTTGATTAAAGACGAAGTAACGCAGGCGCGCGAGCTGAGCGCCGCGCTCGCCAGGTTCGAGGGGGCTGTCGGCGAGGTAATAGTCGGCCAACGGGAGGCTATATTCGAAGTTCTCGTTGGCCTCCTCGCAGGCGGCCACTGTATCCTCACGGGCGTCCCTGGCCTGGCCAAGACGCTTTTAGTCTCGACGCTGTCCTCCGCCCTCGACCTCTCTTTTTGCCGTATCCAATTCACGCCCGATCTGATGCCCGCGGACATCACCGGTACCGAAGTCCTGGAGGAAGACAGCCAACGGCGACGGCACTTCCGGTTCGTACGAGGGCCCATATTCGCCCAAGTCGTGCTCGCGGACGAGATCAACCGCACGCCGCCGAAGACCCAAGCCGCCCTCCTACAAGCGATGCAAGAGGGACAAGTTACGGTGAGCGGCACTACCCACGAGCTGCCGAAGCCGTTCTACGTGCTGGCGACGCGAAACCCGATCGAACAGGAGGGGACCTATCCCTTACCCGAAGCCCAGCTCGACCGGTTTATGTTGAACATATTAATACCGTACCCCTCGGCCCAAGAGGAAGAGGAAATTGTGGCGACCACGACCGCGGCGCCGCGCGCCGCGCCCGAGCCGGTGCTGTCGGCCGACGAGGTCCTCGCCTATCAACGGCTCGTGCGCCGCGTACCCCTCCCCGCGGACGTGCTCAGCAAGGCCACGGCGCTCGTCCGGAAGACCCGCCCCGGCGCGGGGGCCCCGGATTACGTAAAGCAGTGGGTCAAATGGGGCGTCGGACCCCGCGCCGCGCAACATTTAATCCTGGCCGCCAAGGCCGCGGCGCTGCTATCGGGCAATTTCGCCGTCACCCTTGACGAAGTCGAACGGCTCGTGAAGCCGGTACTCCGACATCGCCTCGTACTAAACTTCATAGCGGAAGCGGAGGGCGTCGCGGCCGAAGATATCTTAACCCGCCTCGTAGCCGATACGTTGAATTGACGTGGGAAAACGCAGGCACATAAACGTCGTCATCGCGCCCGAAGACCGCTCCGGCACGCTGACGTTCCGCCTGCAACTAGGTCACTTTTACGCCCTCGTTATCGTGGCCTCCGTCCTCTTCATACTGGTCGCAGCGCTGGTCGTAAACCAAGCTATGGACGAGGCCAAACTCGGCGAACTCAAGCTGCTCCGACGCCAGAACGTACAGCTTAAGGAGGAAGTGAAACGCGTCGCCGCGGTGGAACGTAAAATCGCCGAACTCGAGGTCGTCGAAGACAAGTTAATGGTCATGGCGGGCGAACGCGAAGCCGCGCGGGAACTCGCTCCCGTATCGATAGAGGGCGAGGAGGGAACCCGCGAGCCTGTAAGCGTCGCCGAAGGGATCAGACAATTCCGGGAACTAGTGGCGTCGCGCCGAGGCGTCGCGTTAAAAGCCCCCGACGGCAACCCGGTGGAAAAAGGTTGGGTTACGCGGGGCTTCGCCGAAAATGCGGGCCTCGAAGGTTACTCCTTCCACAACGGCGTAGACATCGCGTGCCCCGAAGGCACGCCCGTCTCATCGACGGCGCCGGGCGTCGTAACGTTCGCCGGGGAGGACCCCGTATACGGCCGCCTCGTCATCATCCAGCACGGCCTTACTGGCTATAGCACTTTCTACGGCCATAACCGGGAATTGAAGGTCCGCGCAGGCCGGAAGGTGGGACGCGGCGATATCGTCGCGGCCGCCGGGAACACCGGTCGAAGCTCAGCGCCCCACCTCCATTACGAAGTACGACTCCACGGCGTACCGGTCAATCCGGCGAAATACATGAAGCCGGCGGAGACGGGGCCGGGAGAGCAGCTTCCGCCGCCGCCGCTCGAGGAAGAAAAGCCGGCGCAGAAGCCTAAACCCACCGGCGTGGAAAGCGAGGGCGGTATCCCAACCGGCGACGAAGCTACGGGCAGCGAGGGGCCACCCGCGCCCCCGGCGCTGCGATAATAAAAACATCAGCGATATCAAGTCCCCCGTGCAGTAGCACTTTGGGAAAGGAGCCGAAAACGTATGTTCGGGAAGGAAACAGGTTCGCCGGGCGACACTAAACTCAACTCCATCATCGGCAGGGGCTCAAATTGCGAAGGGGAAATCGTGGTCGGGGGCGGCCTTAAAATCGACGGTAAATTTAAAGGAAAGATTAAGGCGGATTCGGTCTTCGTGGGAAAAGAGGCCGCGATCGAGGCCACGGTGGAGACGAACGTCGCCGTCATAGGCGGAAAAGTGCTCGGCGACGTAATCGCGCGAGAGAGCATCGAGCTCCAGGCAAAAGCCGAGCTCATCGGTAACGTCAAAACTAAGAACCTGATCGTCAGCGAATCGGCCCTCCTCGACGGCTATTGCGATATGGGCCAACAAGAACGTCATCCCAAAAACGAAGCCGAGAAAAAGCGCGCCGAAGACAAGGAGAGACAACCCGCGCCTACCTCGGCGCAAGCCGCGGTCCCTTCGTCCGTCGCGCGGCCCGGGGGCGACGCCAAGCCGACGGCGCGCACGCCGGAACCCACGCGGAAAGCATAGAGGCCGCGAGCGCCCGGAAGCGCGGTTATCGCTTTCGGAACATTTCAGTGTGGAAATAAAACCGGCCCTTCCGGGCCGGTTTTCGGCGCTTTCCCGGTTATCACTGCTCCGCAATCAGGAGGTCCTTGTTGGCGTCTACCATCGCGACGTAAACCTTGTCCGCGGAAGCCGCGACGTTTACGGGCTCCGCCGGCCGCTCGTTGACGCGCGTCTCACCCGCCGAGCGCAGCGAACCGTCGTCGGCCAACGTGTAGAACCTGACGTGCGCCGTCCTGTCGTTACGGTCGACGTAGGCGAGATATACTTCGCCGTCCGCGATGGCGAGCGCCGGCTTGTCCATCGGTTCTTCTTTAACTCTTATTTCCGTACGCGTATCCTTGAGATGCCTATAAGAAGGGCCTTTGGAAGACTTCTCGACGTCGTACGCGCTGAGGATAAACTTCTTATCGGAATCGACCCAGGCGGCGATCAACTTCCCCTCGTAAACCGCTATTGACGAGCCGACGACGGTCTCGCACTCCGTCAATTTGCGCTCGTTCTCGCGCGAGAGCCTGCCTTTGCGTGATACCTTGTAGGATACGACTTTAACCAAATCCTCCTCGGCGTCCGTGTACCCCAGGTGAAGGCGCCTATCCTCGTAGGCCAGGCTAACCCCGCCCCTCGTCCTCACTTGCGTAGACCGCGTATCGCCGCGGTCGAATTTATCCTTACTTTTTATATCGTACCGGCTAAGCTCAACCTTCCCCGTCCGGTAATCCACCCATCCCAAGAAGATGCCAGCGTCGCCCCACGCTATCGCGAACGGCTCGTTCGTGCGCGACGTGAGCGCAATCGACGCTTGCAAATGGGCTTCGCCGCCGTGAACGGGCGAAAGCGTAAACCGGCCTATTTTCAACATTCGCTCCAGCCGGGCCCAAGCCACATAGATATCGTCGCCGCTAACCGCTATCGCGGGCGACAGCGATACTTTCTGGTTAGCGTCGTAAACGCCGGCGCCCGCTCCCGCCGCGACGACGGCCGAAAGAATTCCGAGCGCTATCGAAGACCGCATAACGTTTCCCCCTTCCGAAACGTTAACCTTGACCGGCCGCGGCCCCCGCTCCCCCCTCTTTCGACGCCGCGGCCTTCTCTCCCGCGAGCGGCAAACCCGCCATCTCGTGCGTCGACTTCTCCAAGAATAACAACCTATCCCACTCGCGCTCGACCATCTCTTGCATTTGTTCGATCTGCTCTTCGGTTAGATGCGCGAAGCGGCCCTGCAACTTCAGGTATTCCGCGACGGGCGTATACTTGCGGGGTTTACGGTTGATCGTATATACACCATGTTCGACTTCGAGCTGCGGCCATATCCGCGTGTTGACCGCCAGCCGCACGGCCTTAACGGCATACTCCGGCGCCATCCGCCAACCCGGCGGGCAACTCGCGAAAATCTGTATGTATTTCGTCCCCTCGATGTCCTTGGCCTTACTAACCTTGCGGATCAAATCTTCGGGGAACGCCATCGCCGCCGTCGCGACGTAGGGAATCTGGTGCGCCACCATGATGTCCACCAGATTCTTCTTGGGCCGCTTCTTGAAGTGGCGCGCGGGCGTAGTCGTCGTCCAAGCCCCCCAAGGCGTCGAGCTCGAGCGTTGGACGCCGGTGTTCATGTAAGCCTCGTTGTCGTAACAGATATACAGGATGTTGTCGTTACGCTCCGCCGCCCCCGAGAGCGCCTGGATGCCGATGTCCGCGGTACCGCCGTCGCCCGCCCACGCCACGACGTTTACGCCTTTTTTACCCACCATTTCCAGGCCGGCGGAAAGGCCGCACGCCGAGGCCGCCGCGGCCTCGAAAGCGATATGGAAGAGCGGCACTCCCAACGTCGTATACGGGAACGGACCGTCGATGACGGACCAGCAACACGCGGGAACGGTGTAAACGGTATTGGGCCCCAACGCCTTGAGCGCGTAGCGCATCGCGAGCGCGGCGCCACACCCCTGGCACGCCAGATGCCCGGAACATATATACTCTTCCGCGGGGATCGTCAACTTTTTGGGAACCTCGGCCATCGCGTTACTCCTCGTATAAAAATGCGCGGCCTGGCCGCTAAGGCTTGGCGCCGTACCAGTTGAATTCGGGACAATCGGCCTTCTCCGCCGCCTCGGCGATGGCCAACAAGTCGCGGACTTTGACGTCGCGGCCGCCGAGGCCCGCGATGAAGCCCAGCACGGGCGGGGCGCCGTCCCGGCCGTACAGCGAGGCCTTCACCTCGGTGCAGAAGATCCCCTCCTGGCCGAAGGAGATATTGCGGTCCACGACGGCGACCCGCTTCTTACCCGCTAACAACTCCCGAACGGCCTCGCGCGGGAAAGGGCGGAAGGCCCAAATCTTTAGCGAACCGAGTTTTTTACCCGCGGCTCGCGCCTCGTCCACCGCGTCCTTAGCCGTCGAGGCTATGCCGCCGGAAACGACGAGGACGGTATCGGCGTCCTCGCACGCGTACGGGTCGGCCATCTTGTAATATCGGCCCGTAATGTCGCCGTATTCCCGCGCCGCCCGTTTGATGACCCCCTCGGCCTCGAGCATGGCGTTGTGTTCCATGTACTTGAGCTCGTAGTAGTGGTCCGGGCCGGTAAGGCCGCCGAATGCCGCGGGGTGCTCGGGGTCGACGGTATGGGTGGCAACACGGGGCGGCAGAAACCGGTCGGCCTCCTCCTGCTCCGGGAAGTCCACCGGCTCCGCGGTGTGACTCAAGAAGAACGCCTCCAGGACTACCATCGCCGGCAACAATACCTGCTCGGCAACCTTGAAACTTATCAAAATGCTGTCGAATATATCCTGGTTGGAATCGGCGTAGAATTGCATCCAACCGGTATCGCGCTGGCTCAGGCTATCGATCTGGTCCGTCCAAATCGTCCACGGCGGCCCCATCGCGCGGTTGATGTTCGCCAATACGACCGGCAGGCGCGCGTTCGCGGCCCAGTGGAGAACTTCGTGCATAAGCGCAAGGCCCTGCGCCGAGGTGGCGGTGAAGGCGCGCGCGCCCGCCGCGGAGGCGCCGATGCACGCGACCATCGCCGAGTGTTCGCTCTCCACCTTAATGAACTTGGCGTCCATGATACCGTCGGCGACGAACTCGCTTATCTTCTCTACCACCTGCGTCTGCGGCGTGATGGGATAAGCCGATACCACCTGGGCGCGGGCCACGCGGGCCGCGTGCGATACCGTATGGTTTCCCGTTACGACTTCTCTCATAACTTAACCCTTCGGAAAGAGCAGGGGACCGGAGGCCAAAGCCTCGTGCCCTAAAGACCTTCCTTCATTTCGATACACTTAACCGGGCATTCTTCGGCGCAGACGCCACAACCCTTGCAATAATCCAGGATGATTTCGGGCGGGTCCGTGCAAGATATCGCGAGGTCCGGGCAGAACTTCCAACAGAGCATGCAACGCGTACATTTATCGTAATCTATGACCGGCGTGACGTTTCGCCACGAGCCCGTTTTATTCCAGGACATCCGCCCCAAACTCTTCGCCATCGGCGGCATGTCGCAAGCGCCGCGTATATCGATCTTCTCCGTCATCACTACCTCACGTTACTTCTTGCGGGCCGCGCGTTCGCCTTCCTTCCGCGCTATCGTCCGTAAGCCCCCGGCCTTCTTCTTATTACCCAACGCGTCAAAACACCTCCCCGCGGCCGCAAGTAAGGGTTGCGCGCGTTGCGTCTCGCCCGCCCCGGCCAGATAGGCGCCGAAATCGGCACGCACCTTAGCCGCGGCAAGCGCGTCCGTCGCCGTCAATACGTCTATAGCTTTTCTAAACCGCCGCGCGGCGCGCGCCCGGTCCCCCCCCGCCGCAGCTATTAAGCCGTCCACGTGGCAAAGTAAGGCCGTGGGCCGCCTCCCCGGTACCCTCCCTACAAGCTCTCTTGCTCTCGCCGCGGCCCGCTCCGCCCTTTTAAGACGGCCGCCGGCGGCGTGCGCCAACGCGAGCCATAACTGCGCCTCCAATAGCAGATAAGGTTCCGACGACTTCTTGGTGGCTCGAGCCGCGGCCGCAAACTCCCGGTACGCCGCCCCGTCGTCGCCGCCCGCCAGCGCCACCCGACCGGAGGCATAAGCGTAACGAGACGCTACGTTAAACGAAGGTAAAGCTCCCGAACTACGCGTGGCCTGTCGCAAATATTGTTTGGCCGAAGCGCTCCGCCCTGCTTCGGCTTGGGCCACGGCAAGCGCGAGTTGGCAGAGGTATTGCCGGTACTTATCGCCCGCTCTGCGCGCGAGGCGCGAAGCTACCTTCAATTCCTCCAGGGCCGCGGCGAAATCGCCACGCCGGAATCGAGCCAAGGCCCGCCCGTAACGCACCTCGCCCTCGAGGCGTCCGTCCCCGGTCTCTTGGGCGATTGTAAGCGCGCGCTCGAGGTAATCGATAGAAGTCTTAATGTCATCGCCGTAGTATTTGGCCGCCCCTAAACCCACGAGGATAGAAGCCGTCACGGGCTTATTGCCCGAGCCCCTCGCCATCGCCAGCGCCTCGTTAAAGTGCCGCAAAGCTTCCTTAAACTTTCCCCTGCGGAATGAGGCTAGGCCCAAATCGGCGCGCGCCGCCGCTTCGCCGCCCCGGTCGCCCGCCTCGCGCGCCAACTTAAGCCCCCGCCGGTAGTACTTCGTTGCGCTCCGGAAATCGCCACGCGCTGACGCTATCGAACCTAGGCCTTCGGCGCCCATCATGAGGAGGTTCTTATCGCCCCCCTTGTCGGCAATCGCCTCCGCCATATGGAAATAACTCGTGGCCTTCGGAAGGTCGAAGGTGCGCCGTCGGTATTCCCCTAAGTTGTAGAGGGCCCGACCGATGTCCGCGGTAGCGTCGAGCTTCTTGAAAATAGTCAAAGCGGCGTTGAGATATGATACCGCGCGGCGCTCGTTACCCGCGGCGCCGTACGCGCGGCCCGCGAGGTTCATCGCCTTCGCCATACTCAGGCGGTCGCCTATCTCCTCCGCGGCCAACTTAGCCTTTTCCAGCGCCGCCGCGGCCTCCGCGAATTTACCCTGGGTTAAATAGATCTCGCCCCGGCGCGTATTAAGTTCGACCAATTCGCGGCGTATCAGCTCATCCCCGAAGCCGCCCTTGCCGATCTTGGTTGCGGCGACGGCCACGCGCTCGTAGTGCTTTAGGGCTTCCGCCGCCTCGTAGGCCGCCCAAGCCCGGTCGCCCGCGAGCCGCGCGAAGACCAATCCTTTCTCCCACATCTCGCCTACAAAAGTATGCCACGACAAGTCCGCGACGACGCTCAAGTCGCCCTCCCGAAAACGCCCCTCTAAGTAACTGCCTACCTTTTCGTGAAGGCGCTTGCGCCGGCGCTTCCCGATCCGCCGATATATCTCGTCGCGGATCTTCCCGTGGGCGAAACGGTACTTGTCGGAGGCACCGGGCACCGGCACGGCTAACTCGTGCTCGACGCACACGTCCAAGATATCGGCCAGGTAACCCTCGTTAATCGGGACCGCGGCGCGAACCCCCTCCGCGGTAAAATCTACGCCCAAGGCCGCCGCGGCCTCCAAGACCTTCGTCGTCCGCGCGTCCAGACGACTGAGCCGCCGCTGGATTATGCCGCGCACCGAACCCGGAACCTCGTAATCAGCGGGAATAGGCGCACCCTCTACGGCGAACTTGCGAGGCGACAACCCGTCCTCGTAGAAAGACTTGAGAGTCTCCTCGACGAATAAGGGATTACCCTCGGTCTCGCCGTAAACGAAATCCACGAAGTTGGGCGCGACATCCGGCACGCGGAAAATAAGGCGAATCATATCCGCCACCGCCCCACGGTCCAAGCGCGCCAACTTTAAGCTCTCCACGCTCCGGTCGTGGATTATGGCGCTGAGCGCCGCCGACGGCGCCGGCGCCCGCGCCCTCCGGTCGGCTACCTCTTCGGGCCGATAGGTAGCTACGACAAAGACCCTCTCCTTCGTCAGGCCGTTAATTAAGAACCTCAGAAGCGATAGCGACCCCTCCTCGGCCCAGTGGATATCTTCCAGAACCAAAGCCACCGGCCCCTCGGCCGCGAGCGCGTTCACCAGGTATCGAAAGCCCACGAAAAGGCGGAGGCGCGCCTGTTCCGGGGCCAGCTCGTAGAAGGGGGCCGTGTCGAAGCCGAAAGCCGCGAGCTCCGGGATGACATTATACAGCTCCCTCTGATAGGCGCGTGGTATCGCCGTCACCCGCGCCCTCACGCCCTTCGACGGCGTTTTCAGGAAGCCCGCGACCGCTTCGCGGAACGGCTGGTAGGCGAAACCGGCCGGCTCCTCGAAAGATTGCCCCTCCAGAATCGGCGCGCCCTGGAACCCGGCGAACTCTATAAAATCGCGCACGAGTCGCGTCTTGCCCACGCCCGTCTCGCCTATGACGTTGACCAAACCCCCTCGGCCCTCCGCGGCCCGTCCCCACAACTTTTTTAGGAACCTCTTCTCCCGCTCCCGCCCGACCATCTTCGGGCAGAAAACGGGTCGGGCGAGTCTTTCTTCCAAAGCTTCGGCTTCGCTCGCCCGGGCCTGGTCTACGGCCATATTTCGGCCGCGGTGCTTCGCGACGAGAAGGGCCTGGTCCGCCTTGTCCAGCAAGCCCTGAGCGTCCGCGGCGTCGTCGGGGTAGGCGGCGATGCCCACGCTCAACGTTACTTGTAGGTCCCTTTTCGCGCGTGAGGAATAGACGGGCGTCCGGCGGAATTCGGCCAAGGCCCGTTCGGCGGCGACAACCGCCTCGTCCGCGCCCGTCTCGGGGAGGATGGTCGCAAACTCGTCGCCCGCGTAGCGGAAGACTAAGTCAACCCCGCGCACGACGTGCCGCAACCGCGCCGCCACGTCGCGCAGTACTTCGTCGCCCGCGAGGTGGCCGAAGACATCGTTTATCTCCTTGAAGCGGTCGACGTCGACGAAAAGAAGGGCGAAGGTACGACGGTACCGCTTCGCACGCGCGACCTCTTCGTCCAGCCGTTGGAAGAAATAACGGCGGTTGTAAGTCCCCGTACAATCGTCGATAAATAGAAGTTGTTCTAGCTCAGGTTCGGCCACAAGCCGTCACCACAGCGATCGGCGTTGCCCGGCGCCGCCTTTATCCCCTACGCGAAGCCTCGAAAGCGGCCCGGGCCGCCTTGGCGTTCTTCCCGTCACGGTCGCGGGGGAAATATTTTTTAATGGACGCCGCCAGCGCGTCGATACCGACGAGGCCGGTTATCTTCGCGAAGGCGCCCAACATAGTGGTATTTACTATAGGCGCGGTACGCGTACCGAGGCCGTGCTCCACCGCTAAAGTCGTGCCGTCAAAGGTACGGACGTCGAAGGCCTCGTCCAACCCGATTTCCGCCGGTTCGCGCGGCGAGTTAACGACGATTGTCCCCTTCGGCTTGACGCCCGACGTCACGTCGACCGCCTCGATAAGCGTCGGGTCCATCACCAAAACGTACGCGGGCTCTTCGACCTCGCATTTCACGCGGATGGGTTTATCGTCCACGCGGATGAACGCCGCTACCGGCGCGCCCCGCCGCTCGACGCCGAACATCGGGAACGATTGGACGTTGCGCCCCTCGCTGAAAATCGCATCCGCGATTAGGCTCGAAGCTACCGCGGCCCCCTGGCCGCCCCGGCCGTGGAATCTGATCTCGATCACATTAAGCTCTTTTCTCCGTCCCCCGCCTGGGGGGTACGGCAGCCCTGGATTTTTTCGTAATGAAAAATATACGAAACGCTTATAGGTTTTTCAAGGCAATTCGTGGAAATCCGACCCGGGGGCCCCTTCGGCCCTAAGCCCTATCGGCCCAGGCTCGAGGCCCGCGCCAGCGCCGCGGCCAAATCGCCCGCGGCGAAGCCGTCAACCTCCAGGAGTTTACGCCGCGCCGTCGCTCCCCTCACGATGTTAACGCTGGCCCGGGGAACCCCGAGAAAATTAGCGATTACCTTAATAAGTTCGTCGTTGGCGCGGCCGGCCTCCGGCGGCGCCGCGACGCGCACCTGCAGCACGTCGCCCCGACGCCCCACGACGCCGGCGCGCTTCGACTTAGGCGTAACCTCAACTTCCAGCCTAACCAACCGGTTCCTCCTTCTCGCCGTCGCCCGTCACTTCTATCTCGAGCTCGCCCCCCTCCGCGGTCGTCGCCCTCCTCGGCGCGGGGGGTTTTTCTCCGGGCTCGGGTTTTTGGGGCGTCTTGGCACTTTGCTCGGGCGCGGCGCCGGCACCTTCACTTTTCGCGTAGTCGGCCAAAAAGCGGTATTGCTGGTCCAAGAACGCTTTGTAGCGTATTACGAAAGAGTCCCGGTAACGTTTGAGGTCATCTACCTGGGCCTGGATGCGCACCAGCTGCTTATGGGCGTCGGCGACGATACGTTGCGCTTCGGCGCGCGCTTGAGCCGCGGCCGCCTCGACTCTATGCTGCGAGGCCTTCGTTATCTCCTCCTTCATCTCCTGGGCCGTGACGAGGGTATCCTTCAAACGCTGGTCGAGGCGCCGATACTCGGCGATCCGGTCCTCGAGGACCTTCACTTGGTCTTTGAGTTGTAGGTTCTCCTGAACGCGGGCCTCGAGTTCGTCGGCGACTTGCGTGAGAAACGCGTCTACCTCGTCCATATCGTAACCCCGCAGGCTACGCTTGAATTCCTGGGTATTAATATCCTGAGGTGTTATCTTCATCGCTGCCTCCGCTGACCTTCAGAACAAGGCCAGTTTCGCGAGTTGCGCTTCGCCGAGGCGCCAATCGTACTGAGCCGGCGCGGTGGCGTGTAGCTTCACCTTCCGCGTGAGGGCCGCCGGATTTCCACTTCCCGCGATTTCGATGTCGTCTTCGACAAATGCGCCCAGGCCGGCACGGCCGCAGTAATATAAATAACCCACGTCCGAGGGCTCGACGCCCATCATCTTACACACGACGTAATCGAGGGCGAGGGGGTCAAGCGAGGCCGCGGCGAAGCCCCAAGGCACGGCCGAGCCGTAGATCGGGCCGTCGCCCTCCATCCCGACGTGGCCGTCTACGACGCCCAGGTGCGGCCACACTTCGCGCGCCACCAGGTAGAGGTTTATGTTCATAGCCGGGTAACCCTGGTGCATGGCCCACTTGTCGTCCCCGGGGCCCATAGCGGCGGCCGTCCTTACGACGGCCCCCATAACCATATTTTTAACCGAGAGGGTGACGATAACGGCGTCGTGGGCCTTGGGCGGGCCGACGGCGACGCGGAAATCGCTCTCGAGGGCCGGCTGCGCCAGGCGTACCGTAAGCGGCGCTAAGTTCTCGTTGAAGACCTGGAACGAAGTCGTCGGCGCCCGGTTGAGGTCGAGCAGCGGCACGCCGTACTCTTCCGCGAGCGCGCGATAACCGTACGCGTCGAAGCCCTCGGCCGCTTCGCCGAGCGCCGGGCCCTCGCCGATCACTACATCGCCCCCGACGTGGGGCATTATATATTCGAGTACGGCGCGCGACGCGTCCACGTGCGTCGCCGCTAGCGGGTGGCGGCACGAGACGAAGTTGGGCTTAATTAAGATTTTTTTAGCGGCCGCCAGCCTCGCCGGCAAAGCGGGCCCTAACGCCTCGAGTGCTTCGCGTACCGCGCAGTAGCGGTCCCGTTCCGCGACAACCGAAACGACAGCTTTGGAGGGGAGTCCCTGCACGTCATCTTCCTCGTGAAATATATCAAGGCCCCCGCGCGGTGTCAAGGAATACGAACCAAACGCCGCCCTAAGGAAAACCGCCCCGGCTTTTCCGCGGGGGCGGCTATAGTCTAAAGCGGCCGGGCTAGTCGTTACTAAGCGAGGTCTTCGGGTTTGATCTCGCGATACGGCAATTCCTCGAGTGGGTAAAAGGTTACATTCGCTATTACTTCTTCCGCAACGACTACCGGGGCGCCCGCGCCAAGCGCGAGAGGTATCGCGTCAGAAGGACGAGCGTCCAGACGCGCGATTTCGCCCTCGCGCGAACGGACTTCCACGGCCGCGATAAAGACTCCCTCGTCCGTCAAACGGTCAATAACGACCCTTTCAATTTGGAGGCCGCCGGCTTCGACAAGGGCTAATGCAAAGTCATGACTCAACGGCCGGGTAGCGCGCTCAAGCCGTTTTTTGGGGTCCGAAGCCACCAACGCCGAGTATACGTTGAGTTTCGAAATAAATATCCCGAAAACCCTGCCGTTTTCGCTTTCTTTCAATACGATGATCGGGCAACCAGATCTATCGTCGTACCTCACGCCTAGGACGGTGAATTCTTGCTCGTCGGCCATAATAAACCCCTTTACGTTGATGAACGCCGTACGTTCGTGTCTTTATATATTCAGTTAACGTCCTAATCCCTGCCAGCAACTAAAAACCTCCCGACGCAATTACGGCGCCTATTAACGCCGGCCTAAAAAGCCCCCATATGTAATTAATTATAAATTCGCCGCCTCACCCCGTCGAATGTCCAGTCTACCGCTATTTATCGTATCCCTTGAAAACGGCGCCTTTTAGCGTTAACTTCCGAATCCGCCGGCGGCGCCTTATACCGTGAAAGTCCGCCGTTTGCGGGAAGCAACCGCGAGGGACCGGCCAGGCCACCGATAAAACGATAGCGAGCGGAGGCCGGGTCGAGTCGGAGTAGGTTTGGTACAAATATAACCACCTCTGCCCGCGGTTTCAAGGAATTCACGTACCCGCGGTTTCAACAAAAAAATCGCCCCGGCCACGAGGGGACGGGGTACGGCTTCGGCCGCCTACGAGTCGAAGAGGTCCTCCGGCTCTATCTCCCGGAAAGGCAGTTCTTCGAGTGTACGGAACCTAAGCCGCGCCACGACGTCGCTTGCGACAAGAATAGGCGCGCCGACGCGGACGGCGAGCGCGATGGCGTCGGAGGGCCGGGCGTCGAGCCGGACAATTTCCCCACCTTCGCGAGGACGTACCTCCAACGTCGCGCCGACGACCCGTTCCTCCGTCATACCATCTATAATAGCACGTTCGACCCGTACGCCGCCGGCCTCGGCCAACGCCTCCGCCAAATCGTGCTCTAAAGGCGCAGACGCGTACGCGCGCCGATATTCCGGGTTCAGGGCGGCCAGGGTAGAGTGCGCCGTGGCTTTGGAGACAGCCAATACAAAGGTCCTCGTGCCACGTACCTCTTGTAACACGATCAGCGGCGACCCGCTTTCGTCGTAGAACCTAAGGCCCACAACCTTAAACTCGCTGTCCCCGGCCACGGTCGCACCCTCCCTGATACGAAGAAAATTACCCTAGGGTAAACCGCCGCAATTTAAATTTACGGCCCGATTGCGGCGTCGTACCAGGCCAAATACGCTTCCCGGCTTGCCTCGGGTATTAACGCCCACGCGTCGAGCGCCCGGTCCGCCCAGACGGCGTCTATCTCGGCAGATATCTCGTTAAGACGCGCCAGCTTTTGCTGAACCAAGGTTTTGAATTCGCCCGGGTCGTCTACGTCGTGCGTAGCGTTTAGCCACTCGTGGATGGTTGCGGCCTCTTCGTACCGTGGCGTGTATTCAGTTTCCAGGTAGTCTTCGCTGATTTGCCGAATCGTGTCCATAGTCTGGTCGTCGCAACCGAATCCGCCGAGCGAAAGGAACATCCCCAAAACCTGGAAGCCCGCCACCTCGCCTATTTTGTCGGGCAACGGCGGCTTGAAGGCCGGCGGGATGTGGTCCTCGCGGCAAAGGTTGTAGCTCGTTCCCAAAGTCATCCCCGGAACCACGACGAAAACCGCCACCAAGATTGATATATAATGCCTCATCCTTGCGACCTCCTAAAAATTTAAGGGTTAGGGTGACTCGTAATTTATTCTCCGCCTCCAGAACGCTCTCGCGACGTTTCGTCCTCAATATTTTTACGCAAACCCCACCCATCTCAATCTTACCCGACCCGAACGGCAACCATGCTATAATAACATCGCCGCTACGACCAGTCAACGAAATAGTTTCCGATTCAACGTAAAAAAAGCCGCCCGGCGTAAGGGCAGCCCTTCGAGGAGATCGCGTCCCGACCTCAACCTAAATAAAACGTAGCCGGTTTAACAGACCAGGTACTTTTCATTTCTTTATGGCCGCCACCGGGAATCTTACGACGCATTTCCGCCAACGTTTGAAGCGGTCCAACGGTCATAAACGAGCACGGGTAATCGTCTCCGCGGTCCTCTTGCGTTCGCCGAGTTATCTAAAAAAACACCGCGCGGATAAACCCGCGCGGCGCAAGCCCCCCCCAACTACGGGATCCCGACGTCGACGGTAACGCTTACGTTAGCTGCTATCGCCTACCGCGATTCTTCGCTATCGCCGAAACGGCACGAAAGTTGGTCTTCTATCTTGTTTAACGCCGCTCGTGTCTCGGGCGTTAAACCGGCGGACCCCGCCAACAACTCGGTCGTCTTGAAGGCGAGCTTGATGGCCAATAATTCTTCACGCGTGAAGGCCATATTGGCGAGCCGGGCTTCGGCCATGATTCGGTACCCCTTGTCGTAGTATATTGGTACTACTTCGGATAGGTCTACGACGTAGCGGTATATCGTGCGCTCCGAAACGTTTAGCGCCCGTGCCAACTCCGCCGCGCGGTAACCGTTACCCGAGCGTAAAATGTTTACTAAATGAAAAAGCCTCTCTGTCTTCATCTGCGTCATACTCCCCGACACTCACGTACACCGCCCTACGGTTAACGGGGGGTTAAAAACGGCAAATATGGAACGGCCGTATTCTAAGCAATCCGTTTATATGAAGTAGCAAAACTTAGGCCAATTTTGCAAATACTTAATAGCCGCGTACTTACGAGGTCGCGGTAGTCGCCGAACGGGAAACACGCCGCCACCTTCGGCAGGTTATAACCTTTTTTTATATCGACAAACGCGTAACTGCTCAAAAACGAATGAAGTACAGCAAGCGCCGATATTGGCGATTTTTTCAAAAAATGGTGGCAGGCCGTCGGAGCACACCGGCCAACCGCGCCGAAGCGGACCGATTTACGCAGCCGTCGCGAAAAGCCTCCCCGCCTTAGAAAATCTATCACCTCCCCCTCGCCCACGACGCCGGATTATTATATCACTTGACAACGCTAATTTATAATGCTAACTTACCGCCGCGTGCGGGGTTTGACGTTGTGAAAATTTGGCGGTCTTTGAAAGAAGTAGCCGCGGACCCGGTCCCGGCGCCGTACGTTACGGTCGGAACCTTCGACGGCGTACACCTCGGCCACCAAGCGCTGCTTCGCGAGCTGAAAGAGATGGCGCGCGCCGGGCGCGGCGCCGCCGCGGTCGTGACCTTCGGCGACCCTCCCGAGAGTAAAGAAGGCCCCGAGGGTTTACAACGGTTGAATTACGAGGACGAGCGGCTCGAGCTCCTCGCGACCGCGGGCGCCGACGCGACGTTAACCCTTCCCTTCGACGACAGCCTTCGCGGCATGGCCGCCGACCAGTTCGTCGAGGAGGTGCTGGTGGGAGCTCTTCACGCGCGGGGCGTTTGCGTCGGCTACGACCATCACTTCGGCCACGACGGCCGCGGCGATATAAGCCTTTTGAGCCTGCTGGGCAAAAAACACAGCTTCGAAACGCACGCGGCCCCGCCCTTCGCCGTGGACGGCATGATCGTCTCGAGCACGTTGATCCGGCGTAAGCTGCGCACCGGCGACGTAGCCGCGGCGAACAAATACCTTGGCTACCGCTACGAGGTCCGCGGCGAAGTCGAGCCGGGCACGGGCGTCGGCGCGAGCGAGCTGGGTTACCCGACCGCGAACGTCAAGCTCGAGCGGAAGATGCTGCCGGAACGCGGCGTTTACGCGGCCCTGGGCAACATCATGAACGAGGAAGGCCGCGTCGCGGCGGGGCCCTTCGGCGCCTTCCTCAACCTCGGCTACCGGCCCACCTTCGACGGCGACGTCTCCGGCGAGCCCGGCCTCGAGGTCCACCTCTTCGACTTCGCGCGGGACATTCTCGGCCGCCGCGTCCGCGTGCAATTCGTGGCCCGCCTCCGCGACGAGCAAAAGTTCGAGGACGCCGCGGCCCTGCGCGAACAGCTAGTCGAGGACGAGAAGAAGGCGCGCCGGATATTATTCAGCCATTAATAAGTAAAGCCGAGACTTCAGGGGCTAAAACCATATATTAAATAAGGTATGACCATCACGAAGGAAAACAAGCAGGCGTTGATCGAGCGGCACCGCAAGCACGAGGGCGATACCGGCTCCGCAGAGGTGCAGATCGCGCTCTACACCGAGCGCATCAACCACCTCACGGAACACCTGCGCCAACATCCGAAGGACAAGCACAGCCGCCGGGGCCTTCTCCTCCTCGTAGGCCGGCGGCGCCGCCTCCTCGATTACCTCAAGAATAAGGACATCGGCCGCTACCGCGACATCATCCGCGCGCTTGGCATCCGTCGCTAGTACTGCCGCCAGGCCTGCGGCGGCTCGAGAGCACCAAACTCTCCTATTGTTCGCGGAAGGCCCGCAAGTACCGCGAGCGGGGAAGAGGAAATTTTAGGTTCGAAAAACCGCCCCTATCAGGGGCGGGTTTATTTTTAGAATAAGATAATAAGCGAAAACTTCATTCTTCGCCTACTTCCCCAAAAGCGTTTCCAGGTCCTCACGGCTCAGGCCGGCTTAGCGTAAAATGCCCAAAAGGGTCCCGGGAGAAAGCTCGTCGTGGAGCGGGACCACCGTACGCCACTCGCCCTTTCGCAACGAAACGTGGCTGCCCCGTCGGCGGACGACCTCGAAACCGGCCTTCTCGAGCACCCGTACGAGGGCCCGGCCCGATAGAACGGGAAGCTTAGCCACTTACTTCGGCCTCGAGCTGATACACGTACGCCCCCGGCGAACCTTCGGGCACCCCCTCGTCGCCGAAGCTCTCGATATATAACTCCACCGCCTCCTGAAGGTTTGCCCGGGCCTCTTCGAGCGTCTCGCCCTGGCTAACGACGCCCAGCTCGAGGCAATGCGCCACGTACCACTTGGCCTCTTTCGTAATGACGGCCGTAAATTTTTTAACCATAAACAAGCCTCCTCTGTGCGCGGCCGGCGATTATAACACCCGAGATGTATCACGTCAAAACGATTCCCGCGGCTTAGTTTCCGCCGGTAACGCGGGCGCGCGATTGAAACATAAATAAAAATAACCCGGCCGCGGGGCCGGGCGTTTTCTTTTCAACCGCAATGCGCGCTTACTTCGTCACGTACGGCGCGATGAGCGCTACTATTAGAAACGCGCCCTGACACAATCCTATTACAAATAAGAGCAGCGTAATGAGGACGAGGCGGTTGGCGAGGTCCGAGGAGCTCTTGCGGAACTCCTCCACCGCCTGGACCAGGCGCGCCGCGGCCAGCGTGCTAAGCGTCCAACTCGACGTCTGGCCGGAGGGCAGGTCTCCCTCCTTGCGGTACGCTTGCAAACCCTTCTCGGCTTCGGTGACCACCCAGTCCCACAGGTTCTCTTCCATAGAAAGGCGCCTCCTGGTCGGCGTTCGGGCCGTTTATAGAATATTATATTAAATTATAAACGAAAAAACGCCCAGGTCAAGGCGACTAACCAGTTTTTTGCGTATAATATTGCCCCGCAAAACGCGACGTGCTAATATTCCGCGCCGAAATAAGGGGTGAATATGGCCGAGCACGTCGATAAAATAAAAACGGAACTCGAGCGCCTGCGCGAGCAGGTCCGGCGCCACGATTACCTCTACTACGTCAAGGGCGAGCCGGAGATATCCGACTACGAGTACGACCGGCTATATCGGCGCCTCGTCGAGCTGGAGGAGAAGCACCCCGAGCTCGTGACGCCGGACTCGCCCACGCAGCGCGTCGGCGGCGCGCCCGCGGAGGGCTTCGCCGAGGTGCGCCACGAGCCCCCGATGCTCTCGCTCGATAACGCCTACGCCGAGGACGAGGTCCGCGAGTGGGACGAGCGCGTCCGCAAGGGCCTGGGGGCCGACGGCGCCGCGTACGTGTGCGAAGCCAAAATAGACGGCGTCGCCATTGCCCTCGAGTACGACGACGGCGTCCTCGCGCGCGGCTCCACGCGCGGCGACGGCTTCACGGGCGACGACATTACGGCCAACCTCAAGACCATCCACGACGTCCCGCTCCGGCTGAACGAGGCGCCGCCCGGGCGGCTCGAGGTCCGCGGCGAGGCGTATATGACGCGCGAGGGCCTGGCGGAGCTTAACCGGCGCCGCGAGGCCGCGGGCCAGCCGCTCTTCGCCAACCCCCGCAACGCCACCGCCGGGACCCTCAAGCTCCTCGACCCGCGCGAAGTCGCGCGCCGGCCCCTCCACGCCTGGCTCTACTACGTCATCACCGAGGAGGCGGACATCCCGACGCAGGCGGAAGCACTCGAGCACCTGGCGCGGTGGGGCTTCAGCGTAAACCCGAACCGCCGCCGCTGCGCGGACCTCGACGAGGTGTTCCGCTTCTACCGGGAGGTGGAGGCCGCGCGCGCCGACCTCCCCTACAATATCGACGGCCTCGTCCTCAAAGTCGACGACCTCGCCGCCCACGGCGAACTCGGCACGACGGCCAAGGCGCCGCGCTGGGCCATCGCGTATAAATTCAAAGCGGAGCGCGCGACGACGACGGTAAACAGCATCGAGTGGTCCGTGGGCCGCGCCGGGACTATTACGCCGGTGGCGAACCTCGAGCCCGTGCTCCTCGGCGGTACGACCGTCAAACGCGCCGGCCTTTTCAACCCCGAGCGCGTCGCCGAGCTCGACGTGCGCGCGGGCGACACGGTGAACGTCGAGAAGGCGGGCGACATCATTCCCTACATCGTCGAGGTCGAGTATCACCTGCGGCCTAAAGGCTCCAAGCCGACGCCGATTCCGCAGAAGTGCCCGGTCTGCGGCACGCCACTCGTCAAGGAAGAGGGGGTCGTCGGGCTCTTCTGCCGCAACTGGGACTGCCCGGTCCAGGCACGCGGCCGCCTCGGGCTTTGGGGCTCGCGCGGCGCGATGGACATAGAGGGGCTGGGCGAGAAGGTGGCCGCCGTCCTCTACGACAAGCTGGGCGTCCGCGACCCGGGCGACCTGTATTTTATTAAACCCGGTTCGATCGCGCGGCTCGAGGGCTTCGGCGAGCTATCGGAGAAAAACCTGCTCGCGTCGATAGAGCGCTCCAAGGGGCGGGGGTTGACGCGCGTCCTCTTCGGCCTGGGCATCCCCAACGTCGGCTTCGAGACCGCGGCGCTTATAGCGGGGCACTTCGGCTCGAGCGACCGGCTGATGGCGGCCGGCAAAGAGGAGCTGGAGGGCATAAAGGGCATAGGCAAGGTCGTCGCGCGAAGCGTCGTCGAGTTCTTCGCCCGGGCCGAGGTCCGCGAGATAATAAACAAATTGAAGCGCGCGGGCGTCAAACTGGAGGAGGAACGGCTTGCGGAGCCTACGGGCCCGTGGGCGGGCCTGACCTTCGTGATTACCGGGACGCTGCCGTCAATGAGTCGCGAGGAGGCGCACCGCGCCGTAGAGGCCCGCGGCGGCAAGGCGGCCGAAAGCGTCTCGGCGAAGACGTCGTACCTCGTCGCCGGCGAGAAGCCGGGCTCCAAACTCGCGAAGGCCGAGAAGCTCGGCGTGAAAATCGTCAGCGCCAAGGAGTTCGATAAGATGCTAAAAAAGGCGGGGCCGTAAGTCAAGGTACGTGGGGGCCCTTAGGAGGTCGAAGGCCATGGCTAAGTTGAAATTCACCGACGGCCGCGAGGTCTACGTCGACGAAGAGAAGTTGCTCGCCGAAATCGAGGAGGGGGAGGCGGAGTACGGGCGGGACATCGTCGAATACGACCCGTACGTTAACCCGAGCGACGAGATAACGACCGGCGACGTCGACGCGGCGCTCAGGGTCGCGAGGATACGCGCGGCAAAACCGCGAGACATAAGGCGGGCCATAAAAAATAAGAAGACCGTCGCGAACGCGCTCCACAAGATCGAATTCCGCGCGGATTTGTTTTCCATGAAAGAGGCCGAGACGGCCGACATTATCAACGGCCCGCTGCGCAGTTTAATAACGTCGCTGGCCGAAATAAAAGGCGTGGACGTAGCGCTCGCGTCGAAGATACTGCACCTCAAAAGGCCGGCGCTCGTGCCGATACTGGACCGGTACGTGTATACGTTCTACAGCTACATCTACCACGTCGGCAAGAAGGCGCGCAACGTCGAGACGGCGGTCCGCTTGCTGAAGGAAATCCGCGACGACGGCCTGAACAACCTCAACGTCCTGACGGCGCTGGCGCGGCATATCAACGACGTCGCCAACGCGAAGTTGCCGCCGGGGAAGAGCGTCGCGCTGACGCCGGCGCGCGTCCTCGACCGCGTCATCTGGCGCCACATCAAGAAGAGGACGGGGTAAAACGTGCCCCGTTGCCATACGAAAACATCGAACCTCAATGGAACTTTCCCAAGAAACTAACAAAAAAATACTCTTCCTCTTCGTCGACGGCCTGGGGATTGGGCCGCCGGACGCCGCGGTCAACCCGCTGCTCGTCGCGCGGCTGCCCCATCTCGAGAGCTTAATCGGTTCAATAGACATGGGCCGCTGGCGCGAGGGCGTACGCACTGAGCGCGCGTCGCTCGCGCCCCTCGACGCCACGCTCGGCGTCGCCGGGCCTGCCGCAGTCGGCCACCGGCCAGACGGCCCTCTTCACCGGCGTAAACGCCGCCAAGCTCGTAGGACGCCATAAGGAGGGCCGGCCCAACCGCCTCCTCAAGAGCGTCCTCTACAAGCACGGCCTCATCCCGGTCCTGCGGCGCGCGGGCCTTAAGGCCACGTTCGCCAACGCCTACACGACCTCCTCCATCCCGCGCTACGTCGCCGGCGAGGCGCCGATGTCGTGCACGTCGGCCATGGCCTATTACGGCGAGGGCGGCTTCCGCTCAACCGAGATGTTCAACCGCGGCGAGGCCGTCTACTTCGACCTGACGGGGCGATACGCGAAGCGCCGCGGCGACGACGTGCGCCTGATGACGCCGGCTCGAAGCGGCGAAGCGCTCAGCCGCATCACCCTCGCGCACGACTTCACCCTCTACGAGTACTTCCTCACCGACTTCGCGGGCCACCGCCAAAATATGGGACGGGCGGTCCGCTACCTGGAGGATGTTGACGCCGCGCTGGGCGCCGTGCTAAAGTATTATGACCTCGAGCGCTACCTGTTGATACTCACGAGCGACCATGGAAACGTCGAGGACTTGTCGACGCGCTCGCACACGACGAACCCGGTCCCGCTGGTGGCCGCGGGCCCGGGACACGAGGGGTTCGCCTCGCGCTGCGATGACGTCATGGACGTCGCCCGGGCCGTCTTCGAATACTTCGGCGTCGACCCGGTGAAACATTCGGGGCAACCCATACGGGCCGAGTTGATAAAGCTGCCCGAATAAATGGCGGACCTACTTACAGTCGAGAGCCTGAGCAAGAACTTCGGCGGCCTCGCCGCCCTCAAAGAAGTGAGCCTCGCGATCGGCGAGGGCGAGATCGTCGGCCTCATCGGCCCGAACGGCGCCGGTAAGACTACGTTATTCAACGTCATAACGGGCATATATCCGCCGAGTGCGGGCCGCGTGAATTATCTGGGGAAGGTCGTCGCCCGCGCCAAAAGGCGCGCGCGTTGGCTGCCGTTCTTCTCGGTCGGCGCGCTCGCGAGCACTATAGCGGCCTTCGTCCTCGGCGAGCGGTACTTATTCACGCTGGGGGGCGCGGGGGCCGCGTCGCTCGCGGTGGCGCTGGCCTTCACCGTCGTGGGCGTCGTCCTGGCGCCCAAGCGGGGCGTCCGCTCGGACCAGATCGCGAGCAGCGGCCTCTACCGGACCTTCCAGAGCATAAACCTCTTCGACGACATGACGAGCCTCGAGAACGTCGAGGTCGGGGGCCACCGGATGTCGCACGCCGGCCTGGCGGACACAGTATTCCTGACGCCCCGGTACCGCCGCGACGAGGGGCGCGTGCGGGAGGCGGCGCTCGAGGCCATAAAGTTCGTCGCGCTCGAGGGTAAGGAGGAGTGGAAGGCGGGCGCCCTCCCCTACGGCCTACAGCGACGCCTCGAGATCGCCCGCGCGCTGGTCTCGAAGCCCAAGTTGCTCCTGCTCGACGAACCCGCCGCGGGCCTTAACCCCACGGAGAAGAACGAGCTGCTCGAGCTCATACGCCAGGTCCGCGACGCCGGCATCACCGTCTTCCTTATCGAGCACGACATGAAGCTCGTCATGAACGTCTGCGACCGCGTCGTCGTGTTGGACCACGGCGAGGCCATCGCCGCCGGCCGCCCCGAGGAGGTCCAGAAAAACCCCCGCGTCGTCGAGGCTTATCTGGGAACGAAAGCGAGCAAGGGGGTGGCGTGACGTGCGCGCCCTTTTGCCAATCGCGCTCGCGGCCCTACTTTCGGCCGGCGGGTGCGCGGCCAAAGAGGAGGAGAAAACGACGGCCGAACCGCCGGCTCCCGCCTTCAAGGAACTCCCCGAGCCGTCGCGCGAGGGCGGCTTGTCCCTCCACGAGGCCATCGCCGGGCGACGCTCGACGCGGACCTACGGCTCGCGCAAGCTGACGGGCGTCGAGGTGGGCCAGCTCCTCTGGGCCGGCCAGGGGATAACGTCGCCTCGAGGTTTCCGGACGGCGCCGTCGGCGGGCGCGCTCTACCCGATGTTCCTCTACTACGCCGACGACGTCGCGCTCTGGCGCTACGAACCCCTGCGCCACGGCCTCGTGAAGGTCGTTGACGGCGACGTGCGGGCGGAAATCGCGACCGCGGGTCTCGAGCAGGCGCCGCTTAAACGCGCGCCCGGCATCATAATCGTCGTCGCGAAGCCGGCCATAAGTGCAATCAAGTATCGCGGCCGGGCCGAGCGCTACTGCACTATCGAGGCGGGCCACATAGGCCAGAACATACTGCTAACGGCGGAGGTGCTAGGCCTCGGCGCCTGCCCCGTCGGCGCCTTCCACGACGCCGAGCTGCTCGACGTTTTGGAATTGGGGGACGATTACCTGCCGTTGTATTTGATACCGGTGGGGGAGGCTTTCGAACCTTAAGGACGGGCCGTGAACGGCGGTAGAAGCACGGTGGTATTCGAATCCTCGACCAACGCCAGGGGTCGGATGGAAAATCTATGCGGAGGGGTTATCGGCATTCGTATCGGCCTTATTCTCGGTCGCCCATGTTTGCTTGGCTTCGCCGCGATTTCTCACGTGCTACGAATTATGGATTTCGCCCGCTTCCTCGGACTGATACTTGTCGTTCTATCATTTTGCATCTTGCCTTTTATTTTCATTACAACTTCACTACTCGCTATATCCATAGGTCCGAGCATGACCAGGGTCACGTTAACGTTCGACGGCCGCGTAATAAAACCCGTATCGGCGCCGGTCTGCCCAAAGAGCAAGTTATATATCTGGCCGACGTTATCTCGGTAGCGCGGCATACGGCCCGCGACGGCTTCGGCCTTCGTAGAATATTCGGCAGGTTTAACCCTGCCAAACCCGGCGTCTTGGTTAAAACGACCCAAAAAACGTACGCAATCAACACCGAAGAATTCGATGAATTCGCCGAAGTTATAAAAAAATATAAACCAAAAGTCGAGATTTCGGGATGAGATCGAAAACGGGCACCAGGACGAAACGACCGCCGGCGGCCCCAATCTTTCGGAGCTCCGTATTCTCGAAGATAAATACGTTCGTCCTGGCCGGCGCGGCGGTCGCTATATTTGCGCTGGTAATAATTTTACCCGGCGAAGAAAGCGGAAGACATTTATCGTACGCCGCGGCGTCGATTTTATTCCTAATCCTCGTAGCCGCAGCCTTTACCTTCAACCGGCTCGCGGTAACGTTCGACGGCCGGCAGATAACGCTCCGGTACGGCATATTTCGCAAAAAAATCGCCGTCGAGGACGTCGTATCGCTAAAGGCCGTTCAAATAAAATGGTGGCGGTTCGGCGGTACGGGAATCCGGCTAGCGCGCGGCGGTTGGGCGTGGGTAACGGGCTCGGGGCCGGGCGTAAAAATCGAAACTACGCGGGGGCTCACGTACGCCAATTGCGAGCAACCGGAGCGGCTCGCGGCGTTGGTAAACGATTTAAAAAGAGCCTCCTGGGAACAATTGTGAACGACGGACCTTTCTTCAAGCTCGACGACGTGAGCGTGTCGTACGGGCCCATCGAGGCGCTGCGGCACGTCACCCTCGAGGTCCACGAGGGCGAGGTCGTCTGCCTCATCGGCGCGAACGGCGCCGGCAAGTCGACGACGCTGATGACCATATCGGGCATCCTCAAACCCAAGGCGGGCCGGAAGTACTTCGACGGCGAGGACATCACGACGCTTCCGCCGGACAAGGTCGTCGCGCGCGGCATCGTTCAAGTACCGGAGGGGCGCCGGATTTTTCCCCGAATGTCCGTCGCCGAAAATTTGGAAATGGGGTTGTTCGCGCGGGGCGAGGGCGACGCCCGGCGGCGCCTCGAGCACGTCTTCGGCCTCTTCCCGGTACTCGCGGAACGGCGCGGCCAGCGCGGCGGGACCCTCTCCGGCGGCGAGCAGCAGATGCTCGCGACCGCGCGGGGCCTAATGGCCACTCCCCGTCTCCTGCTGCTTGACGAACCGTCACTCGGCCTCGCGCCGCAATACGTCGAGGCCATATTCGAAACCCTCCGGCGTATTAACGCGGAAGGGATAACGATATTCCTCGTGGAGCAGAACGCGGCCATGGCACTCGAGGTCGCTTCGCGCGGCTACGTCATGGAGACGGGAAACGTCGTGCTGGCGGACACCAGCGCCAAACTGCGCGCCGACGACGGCGTTCGCAAGGCGTACTTGGGGGAAGCCTAAAAGGAAACGGGGGCATATGAGAATATTATACGGAACGCAGGGGACCGGCAACGGCCACCTTAGCCGGACGCAGGCGATAGTGCCTTTGCTCCGGGAGGCTGGCGTCGACGTAGATTTAGTCATTTCCGGCACGACGAGCGAGGGCCTTAAAAAGGGGGTACCCGAGCTAAAGCCTTACCGCGCCTTCCACGGCCTGAGTTACGTCCGCCACGAGGGCCGCGTCAACATCGCCAAAACCCTCGGGATATTCAAACCGCTCGAGCTCGCCGATGACTTCGCCGAGATAAAAGGCAACTACGACCTCGTCGTATCCGACTTCGAGCCGCTCACGGCATGGTGGGGCCTCTCGCACGAGGTACCCGTCATCGGCATCGCGCACAACTACGCGTTCCAGGGCCGGGCGCCGAGGCCGCGGCTTATCGACCCGCTCATCGAGGTCGTCTTCCACTACTACGCGCCCGCGGACATCCCGCTCGGCTCGCACTGGCAGCGCACCAACGAGACCGTCATCCCGCCCATAATCCGGGACGTGATTCTGGCCGCGGAACCGGAGGACGGCGACCACGTCCTGGTATACCTGCCCAGCTTCACCGACCAGACGCTGGACGAGCTTTTCGGCGACGACGCGCTCGCGCCTTACCGCTTCGTCGCTTACCCCCGCCGCTCGGACCACGACGTTGCCGCGAAAAACTTGACGTTGAAAGGTTTCTCGAAGTCGGGCTTCGTCGAGGACCTGAGGACCGCCCGCGCGGTGGTGACGAGCGCCGGCTTCACCCTCCTGTCGGAGTGCCTGCACCTCGGCAAGCCGCTGTACGTAATGCCCGAGGTGGGCCAGTACGAGCAGAAGTGCAACGCCGAGGCCCTCAAGAGGTGGAACCTGGGCGCGGTCGCGACGGAGCTCGTCCCCGAGGAGGTGGCTACTTGGCTCGAGGCGCGCCGGATGGTCCGGAAGTCTTGGCCCGACGTCGCCCGGGCCTTCGTCGACTGGGTGGCCGCGGGCCGCCCGGAGAGCGCGCTCGACTTCTCCGCGCGTCTTTGGGAAGAGGCGCGGCGCTTTGCCGCAGGGACATTATAAAAATTTAGGCGAAACTAGTAAAAACGCCGCCGGCGAGGCCGGCGTTTACCCGGTAACGCTGCAGTAACGCCAAACATTTTAACCGTAATATTGTTTTGCATTAATAACACTGTAAGGAGGCAAACGGGATGAGAAGTTGGGTAGTATTAGCTGGTTCGTTATGTTTTGTAGCGCTAACAATCGGTTGCGGCGAAGAAGCCAAACCCTCTGAACCCGACGTCCCGTCGGGGGAACAATACCTCCTCTGGACCTTCCAAGCGGGCGACGCGGTCGAGCAAAGCCCGTGGGTCGAGAACGGGAAGGTATATCTCTCGAGCTTAGACGGGAAGATCTACTGCCTGGAGGCCGAAACGGGCCGTCAAATATGGACTTACCAAACCGGCGACAGGGTCGTCGCGAGACCCACCTTGCACGGCGGCAAGGTCTACGTCGGGAGCTGGGACAAAAAGTTGTACTGCCTCGACGCGCAAAACGGCAAACTCATCTGGTGGGAGGGCGCGGAAGATATGATCTATACCACCGCCTGCGTCCACGACAACCGTGTTTTCTTTGGGGACTTCGACGGCTATTTTGAGTGCATCCCCATCGGCAGCGGCCGACGTTGGTCGTTTCGGACCCTCGGCGGGTTTTTCAGCACGCCGTACGGGGATTCGGGTTACGTTTACGCTACATCATCGGACGGCTACATCCGCTGCTTCGATACCGAATGGGAATGGCCCGAGTGGGAATACAACGCGGGTTCCCCGAACTTTTCCAGCCCGTGGGTGGAGAACGGCCGGGTCTACGTGGGCGGCGACTACAACCTCTTGTGCCTGAACGCCAAAAACGGCGGCATCGTATGGCATTACAAAACGAAAGGTGCCGATCGCTGCAGGCCGCGGGTAGTCGACGGCAAAGTGTACGTCGGCGATTACGGGGGCTACGTCTACTGCCTCAAAGCCGGCGACGGCAAACTCGTCTGGGGAAGCAAGGTCGCGCCCGATTGGAGCGACGTCAGGTCGCGGCCGCTCGTCCACAACGGCAAGGTATACGTAGGTGCTACCCACGGCTCCGTACTCTGCCTAAACGAGGCCGACGGCAAGGTCTTTTGGAAATATGCGACCGGCGGCCAGGTCGTCGCCGACCCGTGGTTTTACGACGGCAAGATGTACATCGGCAGCGGCGACGGTAAGCTCTACTGCTTCAAGGCGAATTAAAACGGTGCAATTTTCGAGGGTAAAGCGAAAGCGGGCCTCGCGGCCGCCCGGATAGCGCCCTCGACTTCTCCGCCCGCCTGTGGGAAGAGACGCGGCGGCTGGCGGCGGCTAAGAAATGAAATAATTTTGGTTTTACTAAAGACGAAGCCGGCCTTGCGGCCGGCGTTTTCATTTCTCTCCAACCGTGGCGTCAGTTGTTACCAACTGACGGCCGGGCCGCGTCGGGTGGAAACAACCGACGCCACGCAAAAAATCGCCGGCCCCCCGGCCGGCGTTCTTATTTCCCAAAATATTTTAAGGGCTAAAGCTCCAGGAAAGCCTTTACGCGCTTGGCGCGCGTCGGGTGGCGGAGCTTGCGCAGCGCCTTCGCCTCGATCTGCCGGACGCGCTCCCGCGTGACGTTGAAGACGGCTCCCACCTCGTCGAGCGTGCGCGTGATGCCGTCGCCCAAGCCGAAGCGGTAGCGCAGGACCCGCTCCTCGCGCTTAGACAGCGTCGCGAGGATGTCCTCCATTTGCTCGCGGAGGAGGGCGTAGGCCGCGGCTCGAGCCGGACTGATGACCGACTTGTCCTCGATGAAGTCGCCGAGGTGGCTGTCCTCCTCCTCGCCGATGGGCGTCTCGAGGCTGATGGGCTCCTTCGCGATCTTGAGGACGCGGCGGACCTTCTCGACGCTCATCTGCATCTTGGCGGCTATCTCCTCGGGGAGCGGCTCGCGGCCGTACTCCTGGATGAGCTGGCGCGACGCCCGCACGACCTTGCCGATGGCCTCGATCATGTGGACCGGGATGCGGATGGTCCGCGCCTGGTCGGCGATCGCGCGCGTGATGGCCTGGCGTATCCACCACGTCGCGTACGTCGAGAACTTGTAGCCCTTCTTGTAGTCGAACTTGTCGACGGCGCGCATCAGGCCGATGTTACCCTCCTGGATGAGGTCCAGGAACTGCAGGCCGCCGTTGGTGTACTTCTTGGCAATAGAGACGACGAGGCGCACGTTGGCCTTGACCAGACTCATCTTGGCGTCGTAGGCCTCGCGCTGGCCGGCCTTGACCTGGCGCACGATGTCGAGGAACTCGCGGTGGGCCATCTTGAGCTTCTGCTCGAGGCGCCGTACGCGGCGGAAGCAGTTGTTCACTTCGCGGTCGGCGTTGACGAAGGCCTCGGGGGTGTACTTCTTGCCCCGCGGCAACTTGGCCTTGCGCGCGCCCTTTGCCTTTATCTCGCGGCACAGCGCGGCTATCTCGCCCCGCCCCAGGCGGAAGTGTTCCTCGATGCCCTCGATGGCCTTCAGGTTTTCGAGGATGCGGTCGCGGTAGGCCTCGGCCCTCTCGGCGAACTTATCGACCTGGCTGGTGCTGAAGTTGCACTTCTCGAGGGTAGCGACGACGTCGCGCTTGATTTTGCTAACGGTTTCCTTGTTGCGCTGGTGCGCCGTCGACCCGGCCTTGCAGCGCGCCAGCCGGCTGTAGGTACGGTCGAGGTCCCGCTTCAACTTGACGACGTGTTCGCTGCTCGCGACGATCTGGGCCGAGAGCTCGCGCTGCTTCCAGAGCGGGAGGCGCCCCTCGGTATTGACGACGAGCACCTCCTCCATTTTGACCCGGCCTTCCTTGACGCGCTTAGCGAGGCCTTCGATCTCGTCGAATATAAGGTAGAGGTAAAATACGCCCCGGCGCGCTTTCTGGTGACCTCGTTCGATCTTCTTAGCCAGGGCGACCTCACCCTCCCGCGAAAGCAACGGGACCCGCCCCATCTCGCGAAGATAAAGGCGAACCGGGTCGTCTACCCGGCCGGACTTGGGCGCAAGCCACGTCTCCGCCGGCGTCGTGCTCCCCTCCTTCTCGGCCTGCTTATCGGACACGCCCGCTTTCGAACCGTCCACGATCTCGATGTCCATCTCGTTGAACATCGTGAGAATGTCGTCTATCTGGTCCGAGAGGACGACGTCGTCCGGAAGCGCCTCGTTGAGCTCCTCGTACGTCAAGTGGCCGCGCTCGCGGCCCTTTTCGATAAGGCCCTCAACGACTTTTCGCCCTTCCTTATCTATCTCTCTATGGCGCTTTGCCATCAATTCTCCTCGATACAACGAAGTTAATGGTTTATCGCATATTTTAGCACAAAAATAAAACCGAGTCAAACGCGCCAGCGGTCAACCGCCGATATTAAGCCGTCCTCCGGCGCGACGTGGAAGCCGATTCCGGCCTAACCCCGTAATTTAAAATGTGGCTTAAACGTACCGGCGGGCTAATAAGGGATGGATTGATGCGCCAAACACGTGACTTTTTACTTAATCTCAACGCGCCCAATTTTCACGTACCGTCTTTAAACAAGGGATAATTCGCAAGCGCGGCACGGGCTTAGTTTGCAAACCGACGCGTTAACCTACTGAAAATTATTAACGTTACAGCCCCCGGTCCGGCTTGATGTGGCGGCGCTTCTCCTCGACGAGCTCTTTTATCGCACGTGCGGCCTCGTCGTAGTCGCCGCCGCTCGCGGTCAGGCGCTCCTTCAGTTCGCGGGCGCGCCGCGCCAGCGCGCGCTGCTTCACCGCCTTGACCGCCAGCCGGGCCGCCCTGGCGGCGTCTTCATCCCTGGCGTCGGCCATCGCGAGGCGCGTAACTACGCCACCGTCGCCCTCGTCCAACTCGTCCAACAACTCCACGGTCGAAAAAGGCCCACTTTGGGCGAGCTTCGCTACGACACGCAAAATCCGCCGAACTTGCTCGTCCTCCACTTCTTCCAATGATATCTCGGCCAGACACTCGCCCGCGGCCATGGGACACTGGACGAGTATCCTGAGCAGGTTTTGTTCGGCCGTCGCAGGGCGCGTAACCTCACCGCCGTGGACCGGTTTGGTCGGGACTTCCACCGCCGAGACGGGCAAACCCAACCGGTCGGCGATCCGACGCCGCCAATAGGACCTCTCCAATTCTTCCGGGATCATAGTAACAAGGGGACCCAACGCGCGTATGGCCGCGAGTTCCGCGCCGACGCCGTCGCCCGCGCATTCTCGGCGCGCCAATTGGATAATAAAATCCGGCCAATCGACCGCGCCCTCGAGCACGGCCGCGAGGGCGTCACGCCCCTCCATCGCGACGTCGAACGGGTCGCGCCCAGCCTCGAGCACGCCCACGCGCACGCGCTGCGCGCCCCGCGTCAACAGCGACGCTACCGCCCGCCGCGCCGCGCGCAGGCCCGCGTCGTCGCCGTCGAATAACAAAATGAAATCGGTCGCGTGCCGCGCGAGGATGGCCGCGGCCTCCTCGGCCAGCGCGGTCCCGCAGGTCGCAACGACGTTCTCGACCCCCGCCTGGTGCACGCCCAGCAGGTCCATATACCCCTCGACGACGACGCAACTGCCCGCCCGGGTGACGGCGCCCCGGTCTTGGTACAGGCCGTAGAGGGTGGTGCTTTTATTATATAAGGAGGTATTGGGCGAGTTGAGGTACTTGGGCTCGCCGCTGCCCAGCGCGCGGCCGCCGAAGGCGACGACTTTACCGGCGGCGCTCCAAATCGGGAAGATGACCCGGCCCCGGAAGCGGTCGTAGTAGCCGCCGCCGCTCTTGGAGGGGACCGCGAGGCCCGCCTCCTCAAGCTCTGCCGGTTCGAACCCGGCGTGCGTAGCGTACTTCAAGAAGGAGTCCCAGCTGTCTGTGACGAGGCCGAGGCGCCAATCGTCGAGCGTCTTCTCGGTCAGGCCGCGCTCGAGGAGGTACCGCCGCGCGGCCTCAGCGTACCGGTCCGACGCGCGCAAGTTACCGTAGAAGAAACGCGCCGCCTCCTCGACGACCGCGGCCAACCGCTCGCGGCGGCGCTCCTGCGGCGTCGCCCGGCCCGCGGCGCGCAGCGCGATGCCGGCGCGTTTGGCTAGCTCGCGGAGGGCCTCGCCGAACGTTAGGCCCTCCATCTTCATCACGAAGTTGAAAACATTGCCGCCCTCGCCGCAGCCAAAACAATAATAAAGTTGTCTCGCCGGCGACACCGTGAGCGACGGCTTAGTGTCGGCGTGGAACGGGCAAAGGCCCTTGAGGTTTTCGCCCGCGGGCGTCAGGCCGACGTACTGGCCTATGACCGCCACTATGTCGGTGGCCTCGCGGACCCGCTCGACGTCGCCGTAACCTCTCTCGGGCGCCGCCATACTATTCCTCGCGCTCTTGGATGCGCGTTACGGCCGTCGCGCGGCCGGTCTCCTCGTCGGCTGAGACGACCACCGCGGAGAGGACCCCTTTGCCTCGCGCTGGCTTGAAGCGCGCCGGCATGCGCGATATGAATCGCCTTAAAACCGGCGCGGCCTCGGTCCCGATTATGCCGCCCTCGGGGCCGGTCATGCCGACGTCGGTTATATACGCCGTGCCTTCCGGCGACACCCGCTCGTCGGCGGTCTGGACGTGGGTATGGGTCCCGATCAGCGCCGTTACGCGGCCGTCAAGGTACCGCGCCATAGCCTCTTTCTCGGAGGTGGCCTCGGCGTGGAAATCCACGACGACGACGTTCGTCCGGCCCGCCAAGACGTCGAGGGCCGCGTCGAGGGCGCGGAAGGGGCAGTCCAACGCATCCATGAAGACGCGGCCTTGCGCGTTTACCACCGCGACCTTACGTCCCTCGGGCGTCGTCACGACGAGCCAGCCGCGGCCGGGGACGCCGGGCGGGAAATTGAGGGGCCTGAGAAGCGTCGGCATCTCGTCCATCGCTCCGGCGGCCTCGCGGTGTGCGAAGACGTGGTTACCGGAGGTAGCCACGTCCACGCCCGCCTGGACGACTTGCGCGACGGTCTCGGGCGTTACGCCCGCGCCCCCCGCAACGTTCTCGACGTTGGCTATGACGAGCGAGGCGCCGTATTCATCTTTCAACGCCGCGGCCCGCTCGCTCACGAGCCGCCGCCCTGGCGCGCCGACGACATCTCCGATAAAAAGTATCTCCACCGCGGCGTCTTTCCAGACGGCCCGGCCGATGAGAGGGGCGACGGCCGGCCGCGTCCTCCCTATATAACATAACGGCGCGCCTTTTAACAGGCGAATTTCGGCGGGGTTATATACAGCGCGGAAAAAGGGCGCCGATTGACCACGTCCGGGCTATTTCGGACGCTATTAAACATTTTTGCGCAATTGACTCGAGCCGCCCGGGTGGTAGAAATAAATCCGGCGCGCCGCCACGGATGGAAACGTCGCCACGCCGATGCGCAATGAAAGTCGTGACGTTTAGACGCCGCGCCCGCATGGGCCGCACGGCGATACGCGCCGGCGAGCCGGTCCTCCTCCCGGACCGCGCCGCCGAAAAGGCCGCGGCCACTTACCCCGGCCTCGTCAACGTCGCCGGCGTCGACGGCTATTATAATAAATATGAGGGCCAACCGCTGGAAGGCCGTTCGCTGTTGCTCGTGCGAAACGGCGGCTTCGGCGACCTGCTCTTTCTCACGCCGCTGCTCCGCTACCTGGACGAGAGATATAAACACGGCGGCTTAGCCGTCGCTTGCGGCCGCCGATACCACGGCGTCTACCTGCGCAACCGCTACGTCCGGCGGATATTCACGTACCCGGTCAAACTCAAAGACTTCGTCTCGTTCGACTACCAGCTTTGCTACGAGGGGACGCTCGAGGAAAGCGAGGACCCGACCCTCCACGCCGTCGACCTTATGGCGCGCCACGCCGGCGTCGCCGACGTGGGGGACCGGCGGTTGGCGTACGGCGTCGAACCGACGCTCGCCCGCAAGGCCAAGAATATTTTACGCCACGAGTTGAAGGTTAAACCCGGCGACGTAACCGTCGGCCTCCACCTCCGCGCCTCCTCCCCCATCAGGACGTACCCGCTCGAGAGCAGCTTAGTCGTGGCCGCGATGCTGGGGGCCGCCGGCGCGCGCGTCTTCCTGCTGGGGGCCGAGGGCGATTGGGCGAAGACGGTGGGGCGGCGGCTATCGCCTTCGCTCGAGTTCAAGAACGTTGACAACTTGTGCGGCCGCTTCCGCACGATGGACCAAACGGTGGCCTTTCTGTCGCGGCTCGAGCTACTCATCGGGCCGGACTCGTCGCTGGTCCACTTCGCCGGCGCCTTAGATATACCGACGGTCGCGCTGTACGGGCCGTTCCCCGGCGCGGTCCGAACGAAGTACTACCCGCGCTGCGTAACGTTGGAGGGGCGATACGCCGTGCGGCCCGGCCTGGAAGAATGCGCGCCGTGCTTCAAACACGGCCCGAACCCCTGCCCGGAGGCGGGAGAGGACGGCGCAAGCCCGTGCCTGCGGAACGTCGAGCCGGAAGCCGTCATCCGGGCCGCGCTGGGCGTTTTGGTAACGAAAGGACGAACCGGTGCGAACGCGCAATGAGTGTCCGCTTTGTCGCACGCCGGCCGCCGAGGCCGAGCACTTCGTGACGACGGCCAGCGGTTACGACCTCTACGAATGTACCTTGTGCACCCTCGTATACGGTAAAGATATCCTCGACGAGGACGAAATATTCGCCATCTACGACGAGGCGTACGCCCGCCGCTACGAGGAGCGC
>JABAOH010079551.1_pt1 | contig 108536 bp, 102 predicted proteins | sample 7062181 | NCBI WGS metagenome assembly JABAOH01 (sample SAMN14538630, study PRJNA623070) | marine sediment metagenome | biome: marine biome [ENVO:00000428]; feature: marine pelagic biome [ENVO:01000023]; material: deep marine sediment [ENVO:00002113]; isolation source: pool of 5 deep marine... | reverse complement strand
TCGATGCCTTCGGCTCGCATGGCGGCCGCCTTGGTGGTGATGGCGAGGGTCGCCGACTCGGCGATCGCCGCCACCCGCTGTGAGATTCGAGCCATGATTCGCTTTCCTGTTCCCCGTCCGCTGTAGTACGCCGCGCCGGCCGGAACGTGGCCGCCACCTTAGACATGGGAGAAGTACCCGATATCACCATTCCCCCCGATCTGCTCCCCGAGGACGGGCGCTTCGGGAGCGGACCCAGCAAGGTGCGCCCTGCCGCGGTGCGGGCGCTGGCCGAAGCCGCCGGCGCCTATCTGGGGACCAGCCACCGGCAGCCTGCCGTCCACTCGGTAGTGGCGCGGCTGCGCGACGGGCTGGCGTCGCTGTTCTCTCTGCCCGCCGGTTATGAGGTGCTGCTGGGTGTGGGCGGGGCCACCGCCTTCTGGGATGCGGCGCTGTTCAGCCTGATCGAGAACCGCAGCCAGCACCTGGTCTTCGGGGAGTTCTCCTCCAAGTTCGCCCGGGCCGTGGAGGCCGCTCCCCATCTGCAAGCACCGCAGCTCATCGCCTCCGAGCCGGGCACCCACCCGGAACCGGAGCCGAGCGACGTGGACCTATACGCCCTGACGCACAACGAAACCTCGACCGGTGTCGCCATGCCGGTGCGCCGTCCTGCCGGGGCCGCCGGGCTGGTGGCCGTGGACGCTACCTCAGCGGCCGGCGGGCTGCGGGTCGACCCAGCAGAGTTCGACGTGTACTACTTCTCCCCGCAAAAGGCGTTCGGTGCGGACGGAGGGCTGTGGCTGGCGCTGTTCTCCCCGGCGGCGGTGGCGCGCGTCGCTGAGGTCGCCGCCTCCGGCCGTCACATCCCCTCGTTCCTCAGCCTGCAGATCGCGTTGGAGAACTCCCGCAAGGACCAGACCTACAACACCCCTTCCCTGGCCACCTTGTTCTTGCTGGTGCACCAGGTGGAGTGGATGCTGGCAGAAGGCGGCCTGGAGTGGGCGGCGGCCCGCAGCGACACCAACGCGGGCATCCTCTACGCATGGGCGGAGGCCTCCTCGTTCGCTGCTCCCTTCGTCACGCGACCCGCTCAGCGATCCCCGGTCACCGCCACCATCGACCTGCAAGGAGTCGAGGCGCTCACCGTCGCCGCGGTGCTCCGTCGCAACGGGATCGTCGACACCGAGCCCTACCGCAAGCTGGGCCGCAACCAGCTGCGCATCGGGCTGTGGCCGGCGGTGGAGCCGGGGGACGTCACCGCCCTCACCGCGGCCATCGACTACGTGGTGGAGCGGCTCTAGCGCCGTGGCGGTAGCGGCGGGTTGGCGGTGCCCGCTTGGCTGGCCGGCAGCCCGCCTCGGCAAGATCATTCCAGCTTGACGTCTACCAGGTGCGGGGCGGGTCGGTACGCCCGCCGGTTGAGCGAAGACAGGTGCACCAGGGGGTGAGCCACCACCACTACCCGCCGTTGCCGCGCCGCAGCTCGCAACGCGGTATCGGCGGCCCGGCGGCTGGTCCAGGTGCGTTTGCCGTGCACCGCGGCGGCCGGTATCAACACCGCCTCGGCTTCCTCGGGAGGTGCAACCTCGATCGAGAGCGGTAGGTAGCTCAGACCCTTGGCTACCGCCCGATGGTCGGTGAACAGCTGGGCTTCCGTCTCCCCAAGCTGCACGGCGGCTTCCAGCACGCGCCGGGTGGTTTCTCCGAGCGACACGACGCCCAGCGAGACGTAGTGCGTCACCTGGAGGCCCAGGTCGGCCGACCAGGCGCGGTCGTCGAGGGAGGCCAGGACCCGGCGCAGGCCCCGCGCCGCCTTGGCAGCGTCCCGCTCCAGGGCCGCCGCAGTAGCCGCCAGCAGCATGGGACTGTCGGCGCGATGGGTGCGGAGTTGGTTGACGGCCGCCAGTCCCCGTTCCTGCCAGTCGGCCTCGGTGAGCGCCAGCAGCGCTTCGATTGCCCGGCGGGTGGCCGCCGCCTGATCGGCTGGCCCGGCGGCGGCGGCGTGGCCGAGGAGCTCTCCCGGTACGCTCACGGTGCGGCGAACTCCATCGACGTGGTGATCTCGATGCACCCCGCGATGCTGCGAGCGACCGGGCAATGGTCCTGATGGAAGTCGAGCACGCGCAGCACCGTTTCGTGTTGCTCCTCTGTGACCCCTCGCAGGGTGTAGGTGACGTGAATCCGTTTGAGGATCAGGACCCGTCCCTCCTTCTCCACCTCGCCCACGGCGCGGCCCGTGAGCTTTCCCCCGCTGGCTTCGATTTCACGCGCCTCCAGCGCGCCCCCGAAGGTCCCGGTGAGTCACCCGGCGGCGGCGGCCACGACGTAGTCGAGCGTGGTGGCCTCGGGCGGATACGCTGCCGGATCGACCCCGTAATGCTCGGCGACCGCCCCGTGGACCCCGAAGGCAACGGGCTCGGAGCGAGCAGGGAGCCAGGCGTGACGCGCCATGCCACGGAGTCGCTCCACGGTCACTTCCGACCTATAGACGACGGACATGCCGACCACCTCCCCGACTCAACCTACTCCCCAGCGTTGCCGGGCGACGGCGCGCTATCCCAGCCCCGTGCGGTAGGCCTGCCGCGCCTCGGCAATGACCTGCTCCGCCTCGGCGAGGTCTCGCCATCCCAGCGTGGCGGTCTTCTTCTCCTCGAGATCCTTGTACACCGAGAAGAAATGCTCGATCTCGCGCAGCAGGTGCGCGGGGAGCCCCGCCAGGTCGTGGACGTCGGCCCATACGGGCTCGGCGATGGGAACGCCGAGCACCTTGTGGTCCGGCGAGCCTTGGTCCTCCATGAGGAACAGGCCGATGGGGCGGATGCGAATACGGCAGCCGGGAAACGTTGGCTCCGAAACGAGCGCCAAGGCGTCGAGGGCGTCGCCGTCTGCAGCCAACGTCTCGGGTAGGTAGCCGTAGTCGGCGGGGTAGCGGGTCGCGGTGAACAGCATGCGGTCCAGGTAGATCTCGCCGGTGGCGTGGTCCACCTCGTATTTGTTGCGACTCCCTTTCGGGATCTCGACCACCATCGTCAGATCGTTCATCGGCGCGGTCTCCTCGCCCACCGTGAGGCTACCCGCCGGGTGGTTGCCGGTGGCGAGGACGGCGCCTGCGGCCCTCGGATAGGCTCGCAGGTGAGCTCCGCGAGAGGAGAAAGCCGTGTTCGAACCGTACCGCCCCGAGCCCTACTCGGATTTCAGCGACCCGGCAACCGCCGCCGCCTACCGGGAGGCGCTGGCCGGCGTTCGCGGGCAGCTGGGCCGGCACGCTCCCCTGATCATCGGCGGAGAGCCGGTGGACGCCGCTGCCTCCATCACCAGCGTCAACCCGTGCCGGCCCGAGGAGGTGGTGGGCACCGCGGTCGCGGCCACGACGGAGGAGGCAGAGCAGGCCCTGGAGGCGGCCTGGGCGGCGTTCCCGGTCTGGTCGCGTCTCTCGGCGGAGGAGCGGGCCCGCCACCTGGTCAAGCTGGCGGCCGTGCTGCGGAGACGCAAATACGAGTTCGCGGCGTGGGAGACGCTGGAGGCGGCCAAGAACTGGCTGGAGGCCGAGGCCGACGTCGCCGAGGCGATCGACTTCTGCGAGTACTACGCCCGCCAAGCGGTGGAGCTGGCGGAGCCGGTGGCCGTCTACCCGTATGCCGGGGAAGACAACGAGTCGCACCTGATCCCCCTCGGGGCCGGTGCGGTGATCCCACCCTGGAACTTCCCCCTGGCCATACTCGCCGGGATGACCGCGGGCCCCGTGGTGGCGGGGAACACGGTGGTGCTGAAGCCGGCTTCAACCACTCCGCTGGTGGGAGCGGCCTTCATGGAGGCGGTGGCCGAGGTGGGCTTCCCCCCCGGTGTGATCAACTTCCTCCCCGGGCCCGGGTCGGAGGTAGGGGACTTCCTCGTCGACCATCCCCGCACCCGTTTCATCAACTTCACCGGTTCCAAGGAGGTGGGGCTGCGCATCGCCGAGCGCTCCGCGAAGGTGCACGCCGGTCAGCTCTGGCTGAAGCGAGCTTTCATGGAGATGGGGGGCAAGGACGCCCTCATCGTCGACGAGAGCGCCGATCTGGCGGCGGCCGCCCAGGCGGCAGTGGTCAGCGCCTTCGGCTTTCAGGGACAGAAGTGCTCCGCCTGCTCGCGGCTCATCGTCGTTGAGGCTGTGTACGACGAGATGCTGGAGCGGGTGGTGACGGGTACCGCCGACCTCCCGGTGGGCCCCGCCGAGGACGACCATCGGGTCAATGCCGTGATCAGCGCCGCCCAGCACCGCATGATCCTCGAGGAGATCGAGAAGGGCCGCGAGCAGGCCAAGTTGGTGCACGGCGGTGAGCCCGTCGACCTCGACGGCGGCTACTACATCACCCCCACGGTGTTCTCCGACGTGCCGCCTGATTCCCGCCTCGGCCAGCATGAGATCTTCGGGCCGGTGCTGGCGGTGATACGCGCCGCCGACTTCGACCAGGCTCTGGCTATCGCCAACGGCACGGAGTACGGGCTGACCGGCGGGGTGTTCACCGGGCGCCGCGATCGGGTCGAGCAGGCACGCCGCGACTTCCACGTCGGCAACCTGTACATCAACCGCAAGATCACCGGCGCGCTGGTGGGGGTGCAGCCCTTCGGCGGCTTTCGCATGTCGGGTTCCAACGCCAAGGCGGGAGGTCCCGACTACGTCCGCCTCTTCATGGAGATGAAGACGGTCGCTGAGCGCTGGTGAGGGCTCAGTCGCCCTCGACCTTGTCTTGCGCCTCCTCGGCGGCCGACTCGCCGCGGCCGCGCATATCGTCGAAGCGGTCCTCGACCTTGTCCCGGATGTCGCCGGCCACGTCCTTGGCCTTCTCGAAGGCGTCGCCGGCCACGTCCTTGGCCTTCTCGAAGGCATCGCCGGCAGCGTCCTTGGCCTTCTCGGCGTAGGGCGCCGCCTTCTCGCCGATGTCCTCGGCGACGTCCTTGGCCTTCTCAGCTGCTTCGCCTGCGGCCTCCTTGGCGCGACCGAACAGCTTCTTGAGGGTGTCTGCGAAACCCATGCCAGGCTCCTCGTTCGTCCGATGTCACCCTGCTTATACCACACCCGGCTGTGCCTCGGTTGGGCACGGCTGCAATCGGTACCCGCTGGTGGGTCAATAGGACATCCAGCCGGCGATGCGGCCCGAGGGGTCGAGCAGATAGGCGGTGTCGCCGTCGTTGTCCCACACCGGGGTGTCCGCACACCAGTGCAGCCGCAGAGGCTGGTCGCGCGCACAGCCGCTGTGGACCACCACCGTGGCGCCCGGGTCGAGGACCAGACCGGCGGGAAAGCGGTAGCGGTGCCGTGCCGATTCGTCTCGTAGCGACCATCCGGAGAGGTCCACGGGGATCTCGCCCCGGTTGAGCACCGCCACCCACTCTCCGTTGGGGTCCTCCTCGTCGCGGCCGGGAGGGTCGGAGCGGATCTCGCTCACCACCAACTCGGCGGCCGCGGAGCGGCACGACGCCCACATCCCCCGCGGTGCGGCGCGGGCTCGTGCTTCGGCCGCGGCCAGCGCATCCTGGTGGGCGGTGTCGGGGGGATAGGGGCGGGCCAGCGCGTATCCACCGTCCACGAGGGCGAGGTTGACGAAGATGTCTCCCACGTGCACATACCGCAGCAGCCGGCCGTAGCGGTCGCGGTCCTCGGTGTCGGCGGTGAGAATGACCGGAGCGTCCCCGGCGAGGTCGGCGAGGGCACGGCGTGCTTCGACACCGAAGCACTCCTCGAGCTCGGGGGCGTTGATGCCGATGAGGCGCACGCGTTCGCGCCGGCCGTCGAGTGCCACCAGCAGCGAGTCGCCGTCGGCGACCTCGAGCACCCGGCCGCGTTCCTCCCCACCGGGCAGGATGCCGGGATCGGCGGGAGCGGCGCAGGCAACGGCGCTGAGCGTCAGTGACGCCAGCGCAATCGCGGGGATGGGTCGAGCGGGCAAAGCGTGCCCATGGTACGGGTGAGCAGGGACGGAGCGGGTAGCCTGCGAGCGACGGCGAGGGAGAGAGCCATGCTGGCTTCGGTGGAGGTCAACGGCGTCACCTTGGCCTACGCGCAGGTGGGCAGCGGATCGCCGGCGGTGTTGCTGCACGGCTTTCCCTTGGATCATCGCCTCTGGCTGCTCCAGCTCGCCGAGTTGGGGGGGCTGCGCCGCTGTATGGCGGTCGACCTGCGCGGCTTTGGAGCGTCCGGGCCGGCGGCGCAAGCGTCGCTTCCGATGGAGCTCCATGCCGACGACGTGGCCGCCTTCATCACCCGGCTCGACGCGGCGCCGGCCGACGTGGTGGGCCTGTCAATGGGCGGATACGTTGCTCTGGCGTTGTGGGAGCGGCATCCGCAGGTGGTGCGCTCCTTGGCGCTCCTCGATACCCGTGCCGGCGCGGACACCGACCAGGGGCGCGCCGCGCGCCACGAACTGGCCCGGCAGACCACGCTCAGCGGGAGGGGCTTTCTCGTCGACCGGATGATGGGGACGCTGCTGTCCCCTGGGGCCGGTGTGGAAGCCCGCGCCCGGCTGCGCACCATGATGGAGGCGACTCCGTACGAGACCATCGTCGCCGGCCTGGCGGGGATGGCGGCGCGTCCCGACCGCTCTCATCTGCTGGCATCGATCACGGTGCCGACCCTGGTGCTGGTGGGGGAGGAGGACGCAGTGACCCCTCCGGCGGAAGCGCGAGCCGTGGCCGATGCCATTCCCGGCGCCGAGTTGGTGGTGGTGCCCGGGGTGGGGCACCTGCCGCCGCTGGAGGCGCCCGCGGCCACCACCGCCGCCTTGGCTCGCTTCCTTCGTCATAGTGCGCCGATATAACCGTAGAGCACAGCTGGGGCTGCTATAACAGATAAGATCATATTGCTCCGATATAAAGACGAGGTGGCGTGATGCCGGCGGCCACGGTGATCGGCGACGTGGTGGAATCGCGCCGCTACCGGGATCAGGAGGGCCTGCTGCAGACCGTGGCCGCGGCGCTGGCCTGGGTCAACGAGCGGCTGCGCGCCCGCCAGCAACTGCAGCTCACCGTGGGGGACGAGTTCCAAGGGGTCTACGAGGAAGTGGCAACGGCCCTGGAGGCGACGCTGCTGGTACGACTGCGGCTGGCCGGTTTCACCGTCGGGGGTCCCGAAGGGCGGCCGCACTCCCCGGATCTGCGGTTTGGCGTCGGCTGGGGCGAGGTGGTGCAGGCGGACGTTGCCGGAGCCCCGCTGGCCCAGTCCGGCCCGGGCTGGTGGTCGGCGCGGCGGGCTCTCGACGAGGTGGCGGCGGTGGCCGCGAAGGTGCACTGGCCCAAGAGCCTACGCACCACGCTGCGCGGCGTGGGCGGCGAGGTGGAGGGCGCCATCAATGCTTTCTTGGTCTGTCGCGATGAGCTGCTCGGGCGCATGGACGAGCGAGACGCCAGAATCACCCTGGCGTTGTTCCTCGGGGAGCGCCAGGTGGACGTGGCCCGGGAGCTGGGGATCAGCCAGCCGGCCGTAGCCCGCCGCGAGCGGGAGAAGGGTGCCAGCGCTGTATTCCGGGGGCACGCGGCGCTGCGGGTGATTTCCACGTGACGGGCGTGGGCGTGGCGCTGGCGGCGATCGGCGTCTCCGATCTGGTGGCGGGGGGTCTGGCGGGCGAGCCTGCCGGCCGCCGCCGCATTCTCGTCGGGCTGGCGGCGGCTGCCGCGCTGCTGGCGGTAGGAGGGGCGCTGGGGGGTCTGGGCATCGGTGGCTGGCTCCAGCTCACGCTGGTGACTCTCCCCGCGCTGGCTGCGTGGAGCGCGCTGCGGTACCGGCGGCCCCTCACGCCCGGTCGTGCGGTGTGGGCCGGGGCGATACTCGCGACCTTGGTGGTGGTGCTGCTCGCCGCGGGCGCCGCTTGGCAGGCGGGGGAGAGGACCGACATGGCCAGGTGGCTGGAGCGCCTGCCCTACCCGGGTCTCGGTGGGCTGGACGTGGGGCGCTTCTTCATGCTGGCGGGAGTCGTCCTCTTCTTGGTCGCGAGCTCCAACGGCCTGGTGCGGACCGTGCTGGCGGCTGTGGGGACCGAAGTGACCCGCTCCGAACAGCGACTGCGGGGAGGCCGGCTGATCGGCGTGATCGAGCGCTGGCTCATCTTCGGCCTGGCGCTGGCGGGGGAGCCTACCGCCGCCACCCTGGTGATCTCCGCCAAGAGCATCCTCCGCTTCCCCCAGCTCTCCAAGGCGGCGCGGGAGACGGCCGGCGAGCAGGGAGCGGAGCGGATCGCGGAGGTGGACGTGGTGACCGAGTACTTCCTGCTCGGCTCGCTGGTGAGCTGGGCGCTCGCGTTGGCCCCGGCGGTGCTGCTGGGCCGCTGACCGTCAGCCGGCCGCCGCCTCGGCGACCTTGCGGGCTGCGATCAGCACCGGGTCCCACACTCCAGAGAACGGCGGGGCGTAGGAGAGGTCCATCATCGACATCTCCTCCGCGGTCATGTCGTTCCACAGGGCGGTAGCGAACACGTCGACGCGTTTGCCGGCACCCTTGCCGCCCACGATCTGGGCTCCCAGCAGCCGTCCGCTGCCTCGTTCGGCGATGGCCTTCACCTTCATGGGCGCCGCCTCCGGCCAGTAGCCGGCGGTAGTGGTGCTGGAGAGGGTGGTGGCCACGGCCTCGAAGCCCGCCTGCTCGGCTTCCGCTTCCATCAGCCCGGTGCGGGCGATCTCCAGCTCGCACACCTTGGTGATGGCGGTGCCCAGCACGCCGGGGAAAGTCGCGTCCCCACCACCGAGGTTGATGCCGGCCACCCGGCCGGTCTTGTTGGCGACGGTCCCGAGGTGGAAGTTGGCGGGCCGGCCGGTGAGTCGGTGCCGCACCTCGGCACAGTCGCCGGCTGCCCATACCCCGTCGACGCCGGTCCGCTGCCGCTCGTCCACTGCCACCGCCCCGGTGGGTCCCAGCGGGATGCCGGCCCCGTTGGCGAGATCCACTTCGGGCCGGCTTCCCAGACCCAGCACCACCAGGTCGGCGGGGAACGTCTCCGCGGCGCAGCCCACCTCCCGTACCCGTCCCTGCTCTCCTCGTAGGCACTCCACCTTGATGCCGGTGCGCACATCGATCCCGATGTCGCGCATTCGCTCGGTGACCAGCGATCCCATGTCGGGATCGAAGGTCCGTTCCAACACGGTGGGCATCATGGTGACCACCGTGGTCTCGATACCGAGGTGGTGGAACGCCTCGGCTACCTCCAGCCCGATGTAGCCGCCCCCGACGACCACGGCCCGCTCGACACCAGCGGTTGCCGCCCGGCGCAAAGTCGCGGCGTCGTCGAGAGTGCGCAGCACGTGCACTCCTTCCAGGTCGAGACCCTCGATCGGGGGACGCAGCGGCGCGGCGCCGGTGGCGTAGAGGAGATGGTCGTAGCCGACGAGTTCCTCGGTGGCATCCTCGAGGCGTCGCACCTTGACCTTGCCGTCGGGCGGGTGGATCTCGGTGACTTCGTGGTGGATGCGGGCATCGATGCCGGCGCGGGCGAACTGCTCGGGGGTGCGCACTTGCAGCTCGCTCAGCTCGTCGACGTATCCCCCCACGTAGTACGGCTCCCCGCAGGCGGAGTAGCTCACGTAGGAGGAACGCTCGAAGACGATGATCTCGAGGCGGTCGCGGCCCCGCCGGCGGCGTGCCTGACTCGCGGCCGACATGCCGGCGGCGTCACCGCCGATGATGACGAGGCGGTCGGCCATCACTCAGGGCGATGGGAGCCGGAACCTTGCTCGGCGCGGCTCCGGTCGCGGAGCCGCCGCAGTTCCTCCTTCTCGGTGAGGACGCGCCGCCGCCGCCGCCGCCACATGAGCCCCACCAGCTCGTCGATGATGGCCGCTGCCAGCGCCGCCGCGAGGATGATCACCACCAGCGGAGCCCGCCAGTCCCACACCAGCCAGCTCACCCTCACGGATTGGGTGTTCTGAGCGGCGAGAACGATCACCGCCACGGTGAGCAAGATGCCGAACATGAAGCCCCACCGAACGCCGGTGCCGGCGAAGACACGCTCCCGTTCTGCCGGCGGCGGTGCCGGGACCGGCTCTTCGACCTTGGGCGGCGCCGGCTCTTCCGGCTTCTCCGCCTCTGCCGGCTCTTCGACCTCAAACTCGAACGACTCTTCCGGCTCGAAGGGCTCAGGCTCGAGGTCGAGCGGTTCTTCCTCCTCGAACGGCTCCCCGGGGCGCCGTGTGTCGTCCATCCTCTCCCCTCGATACGTCGGTCGAATCCTAGCGGTGGCCGGGGTCTTGGCCGCCCGCGACGCCGCCGCCCATGAGCTCGGCGCCGGCTCGCCGGGCGACGGCGGCTCGACCGCTCACGCCGCCGCCAGGGCCTGCTCCAGGTCGAGGATGAGGTCGTCGGGGTGCTCGACGCCCACCGACAAGCGGATGAGGCCGGCGGTCACGCCGTCGCGCTGCTTCTCCTCGTCGCTCACGTCGGCGTGGGTCATCGAGGCGGGGTGCTCGGCGAGCGATTCGGTGCCGCCCAAGCTCACCGCCAGCTTGACGAGACGCAGCGCGTTGAGGAGCCGGAACGCGGCCGCTTCCCCTCCGTGCACCTCGAAGGCGATCATCCCTCCCGGCGCCAGACACTGGCGCTGATAAAGCGGGTAGCGGGGGTCGCCGGGGGTGATATGGCCCAAGTAGTTGACCCGATCCACCTTGGGATGCTGTGCGAGGAAGTCGGCCACCCGGCAGGCGTTCTCGATCTGGCGGCTCATCCGCAGGGACAGCGTCTCCAGGCTGCGCAACAGCAGCCATCCCTCCCACGGCCCGCACATCGTTCCCATGAAGGTGCGCAGGGCGCGCACCGGTGCCAGCACTTCAGCGGAGCCGACGCAGGCGCCGGCGATGAGGTCGCTGTGGCCACCGATGAACTTGGTGGCGGAGTAGAGGACCAGGTCGGCGCCATGTTCGAGGGGGTGCTGGTAAATGGGACCCAGGAAGGTGTTGTCGACGGCCAGCAGCACCTCGTGCTCGGCAGTGGAGTGGCGCCGGGCGACCTCGGCGCACATGGCGATGTCGATCAGGTCGTTGGTGGGGTTCGCCGGGGTCTCGATGAGGATCAGGCCCAGGCGCTTGGAGCGCAACGACTCCGCGAGGAGGCGTTCCACCTCCTGCTGAGAGCAGTGAGCATCGAACCGGACCGGCTCGATGCCGAAGTCGGGCAGCACGTGGTTGATCAGGTGGTCGGTGCCTCCGTAGATGGGCTCGCTGTGGAGGAGCACGTCCCCGGGTCGCAAGTAGGCGAGCAGGGTGGTGCTGATGGCAGCCATGCCGCTCTTGAAGGCCAGCGCCGCCTCGGCCTCGTCCCACAGCGTGAGCCGATCCTCGAGGATCTCCAGATCGGGGTTGTTGAGCCGGCTGTAGATGAGGCCCACCTTCTCGCCGGGCTCGGGGTCGCGCAAACCGTAGGCGACCTCGAAGAACGCCTTTCCCTCCTCGGCGGTCTGGAACACGAACGTCGACGTCTGGAAGATCGGGCTCTTGAGGGCTCCTTCCGACCACTCCGGCTTGTAGCCGTAGCCCATCATCAGGCTCTCCGGTCGGAGACGTTCCTCTCCGATCGAGTTCTCCCACTTGGCACTCATGTGGCTCCCTCGGGGTCGCTCCTCTGCCGACGGTACCCCGGGGCCGATCCGGTCCGATAGGGGAGATGGACCCAGCAGCGACCCACCAAGAGTGGCGGTGCACGCGCCGGGGATACCCACTAGCCTCCTGGGTTCCAGGCTCTGTGGAGGCTCCCTCCGTGGAGTCGACGTCGGGCGACCAGGGACGCGGGACGTGCCGGATCGTGGACCCAGACCCTCCCGCCCGCAGCCAGCACGCCGCGGAGCGACCGTGTCGGAGCCACCGGGCACCGGAGTCCCGGCGCGGCCCGGCGCCGTCCCCGACTATCGGGCGCTGTTTCACGACTCCCCCTATCCGATGTGGGTCTACGACGTCGACACGCTCGCCGTGGTGGAGGTGAATCGGGCCGCGCTGAACCTGTACGGCCATACCCGCGCCGAGTTTCTCGAGCTCACCGTGGCCGATCTTCGACCCGCCGGACCTCCTCCGTCGGCGGAGGGAGCCCCGCCGCCCGGTGGGCACCGCAACCGGCAGCGCCACCGTCTCGGTGACGGGAGCCTCATCGAGGTCGAGCTCATCGAACGGCAGGTGGAAGGTGCGGGGCGGCGTGTGGTGGCGGCACTCGACGTCACCGACGGTGCTCGCACGGAGCGAGAGTTGCAGCGCAACCTCGCCCAGACTCGCGCCCTGGTGGAAGCGAACCCGGATCTGGTGTTTCGCATCGATTCCGACGGCCGCTACCTCAGCTTCTGGCCCACCGACTACATCGAGCTCCTCTTGCCGCCCGACGAGTTCCTCGGCAAGCGGATCGACGAGGTGATGCCCTCCGAGCTAGCGGCGCGCTCCCGGGAGGCCATCGCCGAAGCGCTGGCGACGGGCTCCCCCCAAGTGCTCGAGTATCGATTGGAGCTGGGGGGTGAAGAGCAGGAGTTCGAAGCGCGTTTCGCCCCCATAGCGGGGGTGGACGAGTTGCTGGTGTTGGTGCGAGACATCACCGGCCGCAAGCGGGCGGAGACGGCGCTCCTCGACAGCGAGGCTCGCTTCCGCAGCGCCTTCGAGCACACCCCGGTGGGTATGGCACTGGTAGATCAGGAGGGCGGCTACCGGCAGGTCAACACCGCACTGTGTGGGATGCTCGGCTACTCCGAGAGGGAGCTGCTGGGGCTCACCGTTGCCGACGTCGGCGATCCCGAAGACCTGGAGCCGGACGTGGCGTTGCGAGATCGGCTCCTCGCCGGCGAGGTCCCCTCGTACGTGATCGAGAAGCGGTACCGGCACGCCGATGGGCACGCGGTGGTGGGAATGCTCTCGGTTTCCCTGGTGCGCGATGCCGGTGGGCTGCCTGCCTACCTGGTGGAACAGATCCAGGACATCAGCTCGCTCAAGGATGCCGAAGTCCAGCTGGCCAGGCGGGCACGCCAGCAGGAGGCGGTCGCCCAGCTGGGACGGCGCGCCTTGGAAGGACGTGCCTACGGGGAGCTCCTGCAGCAGGCGGTTGCCATGCTGCGGGACGTGCTGGAGGTCGAATACGCCAAGGTGCTGGAACTGCACCCCAACTACTTCTTGCTCCGGGCGGGGGCGGGATGGAGACCGGGCACGGTGGGGAAGGCCAGAGTGGCGCGCGGCCCGGGCTCACAGGCCGGTTACACGCTGCTCACCGCGGAGCCGGTCATCGTGGAGGATCTCGCCTCGGAGACCCGCTTCGCCGGGCCGTCTCTCCTGGTCGACCACGGAGTCGTGAGCGGGATGAGCGTGGTGATACCGGGGAGCCGCGGTCCCTACGGGGTCCTGGGAGCGCACAGCACCAGCCGGCGCACCTTCACCGCGGACGACACCCACTTCCTGCAGTCGGTGGCCAACGTGCTGGCGGATGCGATCGAACACAGCCGAGCCGAAGAGGCGTTGGCGAGCTCGGCGGCGCAGATCGAGGAGCGCAACCGCGAGCTGGAGCGATCCAACGCCGATTTGGCGCAGTTCGCCTATGTCGCGTCCCACGACCTGAGCGAACCGCTGCGTACGGTGTCCACCTATCTGCAGCTCCTCGCCCGGCGCTACCAAGGAGCGCTGGACGCCGACGCCGACGAGTTCATCGCCTTTGCCCTCCAGGGGGTGGAGCGCATGCGGGTGCTGATCCGCGACCTGCTGGAGTACTCGCGGGCCGGCACAGTGGAGCAGAAGGTGGGGCCGGTCCGCCTCGGCGAGGTGGCGTCGCTGGCCTTGGAGGTGCTGGCGCCGATCATCTCAGAGCGCGGCGCCAAGGTAGAGGCGGCCCAGCTCCCGGTGGTGGCCGGTGACGAGATGCAGCTACAGCGCGTGTTTCAGAACCTGCTCTCCAACGCCATCAAGTTCGTGCCCCAAGGGACCGCCCCTCATGTGACCATCACCGCAGGGCACGACGAGGGCTATGTGGTGATCAGCGTTCGTGACAACGGCATCGGTATCGCGCCGCAGCATCGCGACCGCATCTTCCTCCCGTTCAAACGGCTGTCCCCGCAGAGCGATTATCCGGGTACCGGCATCGGGCTCACCATCTGCAAGCGGGTGGTCGAGCGCCACGGGGGCCGGATCTGGGTGGAGTCCTCCGACGGGCAGGGGACCGTCGTCTCCTTCGCCTTGCCGGCGACGGAGCCGATCGATTCGGGAGCGGAGGCCGAGGTTTCTTCATGACGGGCGACGGTCGTGCCGTGATCACCATCCTCCTGGTCGAGGACAACCCCGCCGACGTGCGCCTCATCGCCGAGGTACTCGCTCAGGGGCCCGCCGTAGTCGAGCTGAGCGTGGTCGCCAGCGGGGACGAGGCCATGGCCTTCCTGCGTCAGGAGGGGGACTACCAGGGCACTTCGCGCCCCGCGGCGGTACTTCTCGACCTCAACCTGCCCGGCACGGACGGACGCGACGTCCTCGCGGAGCTGAAAGGGGATCCCGCGCTGCGTAGCATTCCGGTTGTGGTACTGACGACCTCGCGGGCTGATGCAGACGTGGCGAGATGCTACGAGCTGCACGCCAACGCCTACGTGACCAAGCCGGTGGACCTCGACGAGTTCGTCGACACCATCCGCTCTCTGGAGCGCTTCTGGTTGGAGACGGCGACGCTGCCGCCGGCAGGGACCTCGTGAGGCTCGGCAGCGCGCCACGCGTGCTGCTGGTGGAGGACAGCGGCGCCGACGCCTATCTGGTGCGGCTCATGCTGGAAGAGGCCTGGCCGGCTGCCGACCGGATGGTGCATGTTGAGACCCTCGGCCAGGCCCGGACTCATCTCCGCCAGGAGCTTCCCGACTGCGTGCTGCTCGACCTGGGCCTGCCCGACGCCGAGGGATTGGAAGGGCTGGCCCAGGTGAAGGCGGTCTCGCCTCAGGTGCCGGTGGTGGTCTTCACGGGGCACGCCGACGAGGAGCTGGCAATGGCTGCCCTCAAGGAAGGTGCCCAGGACTACCTGGTGAAAGGGCAGGTCGACGCGTCGCTGCTGGCACGGTCCATTCGCTATGCGATGGAGCGGCAGCGGGCGGAGCTCGAACTGGCCCACCACGCCACTCACGATGCGCTCACTCGTCTGCCCAACCGGGTGCTCTTCCTCGACCGGCTACACCTGGCGCTGGCAAGGCTGGCGCGGCGCCCGGCGCTGCTGGCGGTGATGTTCCTCGATATCGACGGCTTCAAGTTCGTCAACGACAGCTTGGGTCACGACACCGGCGACGAATTGCTGCGGGCAGTCGCCGAACGGCTCAGCAGCGCGCTCCGTCCCGGCGACACGGTGGCCCGTTTCGGCGGCGACGAGTTCACGATCCTTTGCGAGGACATCGTTGATGCCAGCGAAGCGGTCCACATCGCCGAGCGGCTCCGGGAAGCGTTGCGGCCGCCCTTCGTTCTCGGCAGCCGGGAGCTGTTTGTCACTGCCAGCATCGGGATCGTCGTCGGGGCCGACGCGTCGCAGCCGCCCGAGGATCTGCTGCGTGACGCCGACGCGGCGATGTTCCAGGCGAAGGAGCAAGGCAAAGCCCGCTTCGAGATGTTCGACGAGGTGATGCGGGTGCGGGTGGCCCGGCGGTTGGAGACGGCCAGTCGCCTGCACCGGGCCGTGGAGCGCAAGGAGTTCACGCTTCTCTACCAGCCGGAGGTGAGCCTGGAGACCGGCGAGATGGTGGGTGTCGAGGCGCTCGTCTCCTGGCAGCACTCCTCGCGGGGCCTGGTCGCTCCCACGGAGTTCATCCCGCTGGCGGAGGAGACCGGGCTGATCGTGCCCATCGGGTCGTGGGTGTTGCGCAGCGCCTGCGAGCAGGCGGCGGAGTGGCGGCAGCAGCAGCCCGAGGCCCCCTTCATGATGTGCGTCAACCTGTCATCGCGGCAGCTGGCGCAGCCAGGACTCACCGATACCGTCGCGCGAACGCTGCAAGACACGGGGCTCGATCCGCAGAGCCTATGTCTGGAGGTGACGGAGTCGGCACTCATTCAAGATGCCGAGCACGTCCGCCAGTCGCTGCGCGCCCTGAAGGGCCTGGGCGTGCTGCTCAGCATCGATGACTTCGGGACCGGCTACGCCTCGCTCACCTACCTGAAGCGCCTTCCCGTCGACATCCTCAAGGTGGATCAAGGCTTTGTCGCCGGCCTCGGTACCGCCGAAGCCGACCGCGCCATCGTGGAGGCCATCCTCGGCCTCGCAGCGGCATTGGGACTGCTCGTGATCGCCGAGGGAGTGGAGACCGAGGAGCAGGCGGAGTCGTTGCGATCGCTGGGATGCCGGGTGGCGCAGGGGTTTCACTTCAGCGTGCCCGTTTCTGCCGCGGAGCTGGAGAGCTGGCTCCCCGGGGCGGTGGGGTGGGCGGGGAACCCCACGACGGGCTGAGCCGGTCGGTACGCCAGCGGCGGCATTGTCCAACCGGGTCGATATCCTGTCGGCCCGTGCGACGCTTCTGTCCCTGGATAGTGGCCGTGGCCCTGCTGGGCGTCGGCTGCGCTTCTGAGGCCGAGCCGGTGACCACCACCACCCCAGCGTCGCCGGCCACCTTCGCGCCGCCGGCGCCCACCACCACCGCAACCGCGCTCACCACCACGGAGCCGCCGGCGCCGACGATCACCCTCGCCCCCTTGCAGGGCCTGCGCCTGGAGCTGGTGGCCGACGGGTTGCCCTTCCCCACGCTGGTGACCGCGCCGCCCAACGACCCCCGTCTCTTCGTGGCCACCAAGGACGGGCGCATCTGGGTGATCGCCGACGGGGTGCGGCGCGACGCGCCCTTCCTCGACATCAGAGGGCTGGTGCGCAATCAAGGTGAGCAGGGCCTGTTGGGTGTGGCCTTCCATCCCGATTACTCCGCCAACGGGCGCTTCTTCGTCCACTACTCGGCGGCGGGAAGCGGCCGCACCCGGCTCGCTTCCTACCGCGTATCGGCCGATGATCCCCACCTTGCCGACCCGGGCAGCGCCGAGCTGCTGTTGGAGGTGTCCCAGCCCGCACCGAACCACAACGGGGGGATGCTGATCTTCGGACCCGACGGCTACCTGTATCTGGGGTTGGGCGACGGTGGGGGCGCCAACGACGCCTTTGGCCATGGGCAGCGCGCCGACACTCTGCTGGGAACCATCCTGCGGCTGGATGTGGACGTGGCTGCCGGCTACGCGATTCCCGCCGACAACCCCTTCGCCGCCGGGGGAGGGGCGCCGGAGGTGTGGGCCTACGGGCTGCGCAACCCCTGGCGGTTCTGGTTCGACGAAGGGTTGCTCTACATCGGTGATGTGGGACAGGACGCCTATGAGGAGGTCGACGTGGCCCCGGCGGTCACCGGCGGGCTCAACTACGGATGGCCGATCACCGAGGGATTGCACTGCTTCCGGCCCCGCAGCGGCTGCGACACCAGCGGGTTGACGCTCCCGGCGGTGGAGGTCTCCCACGGCGACGCCGGCACCTGCTCGATCACCGGCGGCGTGGTGTATCGCGGGGAGGCCATCCCCGAGATCAGCGGCCACTACTTCTACTCGGATTGGTGCGGCGGCTACTTGCGCAGCTTCCGCTACCAGGACGGCCGGGCGGTCGACGCGCAGGATTGGACCGACCAGGTGGGGGTACCGGGACGGGTGGCCTCTTTCGGCACCGACGCCGCCGGCGAGGTCTACCTCACCACCGGCGGCGGCGAGGTGTATCGCCTGGAACCGGTGCGGTAGAGGGGGTCGGCTGCTCAGTTTGCGGCGCCGGCGCTCACGGGCGCTGGCTCCGTGGCGGTGTTAGGGCCCGGCGCAGGGGCAGTCCTCGGGCCATTCCTCGTGAGTGCGGGATTCGTAGCCGATGACGCGGCCGCGACAGTCGAGGGCAACGTGGCAACAGGCGAGCAATTGGTCGCGCACCATGGCTCGGCCGCGTTGCACCCGTGATTTGGCGCCACTGGGGGATAGCCCGAGACGTTCTGCCATCTCGGCTTGGGTGAGCCCTTCGAGCTCGGTGAGCGTGAGCGCCTCTCGGTAGATCTCGGGGAGTCCGGCGATCAACGCGCTCAGGAAGGGAGCCAGTCTCCGCTCGGCGATCGGGATGTCGTCTTCCGCCACCATGACAGGGTCCGCCGCGGTGGGAGTGGGGCGTCTCTTGCGGTAGTGGTCGACGATGGTGTTGTGGGTCACCCGGTAGAGCCACGTGCCGAGGTGAGCCTCGTCCTCGAGCGTGTCGATCCGGCGATGGACCTTGAGGAACACGTCTTGGAGGATGTCTTCGGCATCCTGAGTGCTGCGGGAGCGGGCCAGAATGTAGGCGAAGAGCTCGGTGCGGAAACCGGTCCAGATCTTCTCGGTGGTGAGTGACATAGCAGTCTCCCCCCTTCGAGCACTGCCATTGGGAATCTCTCCCAGCGTCGGCGACGCCGGCCTCTGCGTCTAGGGCTGATCGGCCCTTTGTTGCGTCCTTTGGGCGCCGGTCACGTCCTTAGACGTGGAGGTGGTTGTGATGACGACAGACGCCACGCAAGCCGAACAGGCTGCCCGTGACCGAGCGCGGCGCCGGGTGCGGGCGGTGCGTGATTTCTGGGGGCATTTTTGGTTCTTTGCGGCGGTGATGACGATCTTCGTGCTGGTCGACCTCGCCGACGGATCCGAAGGCGGGGACACGCTGCTGGGTCTCGACTGGGCCTACTTCCCGCTGATCGGATGGGGCGCGTTCGTAGTGGCGCACTTCCTGTCCGTCTTCGTGTTCGACGCGCGGTTCGGTGCTGGGTGGGAAGACCGCAAAGTCGACGAGTACCTCGAACGGGAGAAGACACGATCGGAGCGGTCCTCGTTCCGGTAGCGCCCGCCTGCGCGCTGGGTCGTGCGGGTTAGAGCGAAGGCGTGTGGCAACCATGAGGGGTTACTGGTGAACGACGACGCTGACGACGCGCCACGCCGGGTCGTGGGGCGCTGCGAGCGCCTCCTCGCCGAGCCGGCGTGCTGTGAGAGAAGGCCGCCGCCATGACGGGCATGGGATACGACCCTGCTGAGTTGCCGTCCCTGCCCGCCGACGCTGTGGCCAATGCCTTCGGATGTGACAGCCCGGTCGCGCTCACCCACTTGGCACCCGGAGACGTGGTGTTGGACCTGGGCTGCGGAGCGGGGATCGACCTGCTACTGGCCGCGGCCAAGGTGGGGCCTACCGGCCGGGTGATCGGGATCGACTTGGCCGACGCGATGGTCGAGCGGGCCCGCGCCAACGTTGCTGCCGCAGGTCTCGCCAACGCAGAGGTTCGCAAGGGCGCCATGGAAGACGTGCCGGTCGCTGACACCTCGGTGGACTGGGTGATCTCGAACTGTGCGATCAATCTGTCGCCGGACAAGGGGCGGGTTTTCAGTGAGGTCGCCCGGGTGCTCAGACCAGGCGGCGGTCTGCGGGTCGCCGACGTCGTTGCTGAAGCGTCCCCGGAATGGTTGGAGCACAGCCACGTGCTGTGCTGCTCGGCCATCGCCGGGATCATCAGCGAAGCCGACTACGTGGCCGGTCTGCGCAACGCCGGCCTCACGGACGTCACCGTGGGGGGCCGCTACGTCTACGACCGGGACCAGCTCGCCGAGATCGTTGCCCACCCGCAGGCATCGCCCGCCGACGTGGATCGCGTTGCCGGGGTGCTCGTCGGGCGAGTGTGGAGCGCCTGTTTCTCCGCCGCCAAACCGCCACGGTCGTGAGATCGGGAATCGCGATGTACGGCCGACCAAGAAACCAAAGACTCGAGCGAGGGGAAGAGCGGAGCCCGTTTCCGTCGCTCTGCGGGCGTACCGGAATGGGCTTTCTGCCGGCCTCGAGGGCCGTATCACCCGACCAAGGGAGTGAGGAGGTATTGCTATGGCCGCGCTGGTAACCCGAATCACCGACACGATTGACCGACGTCCCAGGCTCATTGCCGGGGTGCTCGGAGCATTGATTCTGTTCTTCCTGGCGGCCTGCTTGTTGCACGACATCATCCCGGTCTGCCACTACGTCTTCGGGTGTGACCACCGGATGCACTGAGCAAGATCGAGGGCAGAGCCGCTGGAGGGCGACGAGGAGCCGCTCTTGCGGCGTGCCGCTATGGGACCCAATGGAAGAAGCCCCAGGGCCTCGCCAGATCTGCGAGACGGCCCTGGGACCTCTTGCCAATCGGCACTCAGCCGGTCCACTCGTAGGCGATCCAGTGGTAGTTCCGGTCGGCGTCGACCTCGTACTCGATGATCGCCGCCACGTTCATGAGTCGTTCCAGGTCCCCGGTCGCTTCCGGGAAGCTACCCGCTGTCCCGAACTTGGCGGCCGGAGGCGGGCCCACGGGTTTCCCGACACCGAAGCCCTCCCAGGCGTAACTGCTCCCTTCGGCCGTGATGCCGATGGTACGGCCTTCTCCATAGAGCACGCCCGGTCGCCGGATGGCCTGAACGTAGGTACCGGCCTCGGACATGTCATGACCCAGGACCATGCCACGGCCTTGGAACGATACTTCTAGCTTGCCTGCGGGAAGCACCCGGACGCCCGTGATTTGGCCGGAAGCCTCTCCGAGCTTTTCTCCTTGCATACGTTCACCTCTCGACGCGCGCGTTGGCGAGCGGTTGCTTCGAGATTCACCCCCTCCCCAGGGCGGTTTCCCCGGCGGTGCCGGATGCCCTTGTGTCACACGATACCGCGCATTGCGGCACCTGTCAGGGGCGAACGGTCCGACGGCAGGCTGGGTGATCGCCGACGGGGTACGGCGCGACGCGCCCTTTCTCGACATCAGAGGGCTGGTGCGCAATCAAGGTGAGCAGGGCCCGCTCGGCCCTGCTGCATCAACGATACGGCCTGATGGGCGCTGCGCCGTATCGGCGCGAATACCCGTCGGATGGTGCTGCTCCGACACCGGGGCGCGTAGGGTGCGGGTGTGGACCGGCCGCGCATCGAACCTGTCGCCTGGACCCCCCTCAAGGATCCGGGGCTGGTGGGGAGCTTCGCGAAGAACACCCACCTGGCGGCGGCGCGCCATGTTCCCGTCCCCGGGGAGGGACCCGAGGACGTCGTCGTCGACGCGCGCGGGCGCGTCATCTACGGCCTCGTCGACGGGCGGATCATGCGCTCGGCACCCGACGGCTCCGACCACCGGCTGATCGCCGACACAGGCGGGCGTCCCCTTGGGATCGAGATCGATCCCGACGGCCGGCTGGTGGTGTGCGACGCCCACCGGGGACTGCTGGCCATCGCCGACGGCCGCGTCGAGGTCCTAGCCGACGGTTTCGAGGGGGTCCCCTTCCGGTTCGCCAACAACGCTGCGATCGGCGACGACGGATCCATCTACTTCAGCGACTCGTCGCAGCGCTTCGGCCTCGAGCACTACCGGGCGGACATCATCGAGCACTCGAACACGGGGCGGCTGTTCCGGCGCCATCCCGACGGATCACTCGAACTGCTGGCGGACGGGTTGTCGTTCGCCAACGGCGTGGCCCTTTCCTCCGATGGAAGTTCCGTCTTCGTCGCCGAGACGGGGGAGTACCGGTTGAGCCGCCGCCACCTGGCGGGCCCGCAGGCGGGAAGCATGGAGGTGCTCGTCGAGAACCTCCCCGGCATCCCCGACAACCTCACCTCGACGCCGGCAGGAACGATCTGGGTGGCGATGTTCACGCCCCGCAACAAACCCCTCGACGCGCTCTTGCCGCGGCCCCGGCTGCGCGGTCTGGTGGCCAGGCTGCCGGAGAGAGTGCAGCCCCAGCCGGTGCGTTACGGCTTCGTCGTCGGCTTCGACGAGGCGACGGGAGCCGTGACGCACAACCTCCAGGATCCCTCTGGGGGCTACGCGCCGATCACCTCAGTCCGCGAGCACGACGGTCGGCTCTGGCTGGGAAGCCTCATCGAGCCGGCCGTGGCAACGATCGCCCTGTAGGTCCGCTCGAGCCTCCGGGTCGAGTCGCGGAGCAGTCTCCACGATTCGTCATCTGCTCCACCCAGCAACGCTCCACCTGCGGCGGACCACGCGATTCCGCCGACAGCCGATGCTGCAGCGAGGAGGGCGTGCTGGTTGGGCACCCGCGCCAAGCCGACTCTGCGAGCGATGTATAGTTCCGCGCGTTCGGAGAACCGAGCACTATCAACGTACCGATCCGCACAGGATCGGGAAGGCAACGAAAGAGGCAGCATGGCCACGAAGAAGGCCAGTCCGTCTCGGAAGGCAACTTCGAAGAAGTCCGCGGCAACTGCCAGGAAGCCTGCCGCTCCGGCCAAGAGGAAGTAGCGACCATCCGCACGAGAGGGGCCGCGAGGCCCCTCTCGCGCGTCATCACTGGGGGTGGCTCGGCACCATTTCTCCCCCCAGCGAACGGAGTGAGCGTTGGGGGGAGTCCGGCGCAGCCGGGAGGGGGGCGGGGAACCGTCGCGTGGCGGCGTGTGCGGGCTGGGAACCGCCCGCTCCGCCCCTAAGGCACCTCCCCCAACGGTCGCTTCGCTCCCTTTGGTACCAAGTACTGAGTATTGAGTATTGAGACAAGACCCACGAGTCCGGTCCCAGTACCAAGTACCCAGTACCTGGTACCGCGCCGCGACGCGGCGCTCCCTGGGGAGGAAACGGGCCACCTAGGCTGGCCGGGTGTCGTTGTTCCTCGCCGGTTTGTCGGCGGTGCTCTTCGGGGCCGGGGATTTCCTGGGCGGACTGATAACCCGGCGGGTGTCGGTGCTCACGGTGGTCTTGTGGTCGCAGCTCGCCGGGCTGGGGCTGGTGGTGGTGCTGTCGCCGCTGGTGACGACCGGGGCGGTGGCCGGCCGCGACCTGGGGTGGGGGGCGGGCGCCGGATTGGCGGGCGCGGCGGGGCTGGTGGTGCTCTACCGCGGCCTGGCGTCGGGTCGCATGTCGGTGGTGGCCCCGGTGACGGCGCTGGCGGGGGCAGTGGTGCCGCTGCTGTTCGGCCTGGCGTTGGGGGAGCGCCCCGGCGTGGCGGCCGCCACCGGGGTGGGGATGGCCCTGCCGGCCATCGCGCTGGTTTCGACTAGCCCCTCCGGTGGCTGGCGGCCCTCACGGTGGGACCTGAACCACGGTCTGGCAGCGGGGGTGGGGTTCGGGCTCTTCTTCGTGCTGATCTCCCGCACCGGCGGCGGGCTGTGGCCGCTGGTTTCGGCCCGGGTGGCGTCGCTGGCAGTGATGTTCGTCCTCGTCGCCGGGCTGCGGGGACGCCGGCTGCGGCCGCCGCACCGGCAACTCGGCCAGCTCGCCGCGGTGGGCCTGCTGGACATGAGCGCCAACATCTTCTTCCTGCTGGCGGTTCGGGAGGGGCTGCTGGTGCTGGTCGCCGTCTTGACGTCGCTCTACCCCGCCATCACGGTGCTGCTCGCCCGGCTGGTGCTGACGGAGCGGATCCACCGGGTGCAGGGGCTGGGGCTGGCGCTGGCAGGGGCGGGGGTGGCGCTCATGGCGGTGGGATAGGCGGACCAGCACGCCGAGAACCCCGGCGTGCCGGCGGGTAGGCAAAACCCCGCGGGGACGTCACCGCCTCCGGATCGCCACCGACCTAGCGACCGAGCCGCTCGCGCTACCCTCCGCGGGTCGGAGGGAGCCTTGGAGCACATAGCAGACGCCGTCGTGGGCCGGGTGATCGGCACCGAGGACGCCACTCCCCTCGAGTTCTGGGTGGGAGTGGCCGATGACCGCTTTCTCCAACTGGATGACGTGGTGGCTTTGGAGCGAAGTCTGCCGGGCGGAGACGTGGTGAAGATCTACGGGCTGGTCAGTCAGGTACGCGCCCGCCACGAGGGCGCTCGCTTCGACTCCGATGTGTTCCTCATCGAGGACGGTGTGCTTCCCGCCGAGGTGGCGGAAGCCGCCCAGGTGACCGCCACCCGTTTCGAACCCGAGGTCTTCGTGCCTCCCCGTCCCGGCGAGGTGGTGCGGCGGGCGCAGGCGGAGGAGCGCGACCGTGCGCTCTTCTTCGATCGCATGACCGAGCGCCTCCCGGTGGGCCTGAGCCGCAGCGGCGAGCCGCTCTTCGTCAACCTCGAGTTCCTCGATGGTCGTCGCGGTGCCCATGTCAACATCTCCGGGATCTCGGGGGTGGCCACCAAGACCAGCTACGCCACTTTCCTGCTGCACGCGCTGTTCACCTCCGGCGTGCTGGGGACGCGCGCCGTCAATACCAAGGCGCTCATCTTCAACGTGAAAGGCGAAGACCTCCTGTTCCTCGACCATGCCAACGTGGCGCTCGACGATGAGGAAGCCGAGCGCTACCAGGTGCTGGGAATGCCAGCCGAGGCCTTCCGCTCGGTCGGGGTCTTCGCTCCGCCGCGACGCGACTCCGCCACCGGGGTGCCGGACGTCGCCGCCCGGAGCGAGGGAGTGACGTCTTTCTTCTGGACCATCGACGAGTTCTGCAAGGAGGACCTGCTCCCCTTCCTCTTCGCCGACGCCGAGGACGACCGTGCCCATTACACGATGGTGGTCTACAACGTCATGGCCCAACTGCGGAAAGCGACTGCCCTCGACGACGGTGGGGTGAAGATCGAGGGTGAGGCGGTGCGCACCTTCCGCGAGCTCGTTGATCTCGTCACCGCCAAGGTGCAGGACGAGGAGACCCGGTATACGTGGGCGGGGCCGGCGATCGGCACCGGCACCATCAACGCGTTCGTCCGCCGCCTACAAGGGGCGGTGCGCCACGTGGAGCGGTTGGTGCGGGCGGACCTGCCCCACCCCGAGCGCCACCGGGTGCGGTTCGAAGACCAGGTGACGGTGGTCGATCTGCACAATCTCCACGACCGGGCGAAGCGTTTCGTAGTTGGGGTGACGGTGCGCCGGGCGTTCGAGGACAAGGAGCGAGCCGGTCAGTCGGAGGAGTTGCTGGTGGTAGTGCTCGACGAGCTCAACAAGTACGCCCCCCGGGAGGGGTCGAGCCCCATCAAGGAGATCCTGCTCGACGTGGCCGAGCGAGGCCGCTCGCTGGGAGTCATCCTCATCGGAGCCCAGCAGACGGCCTCCGAGGTGGAGCGGCGCATCATCGCCAACTCGTCCATCCGGGTGGTGGGCCGTCTCGACTCGGCGGAGGCAGCCCGGGAGGAGTATGGCTTCCTGCCGTCTGTGCAGCGGCAGCGGGCCACCATCATCAAGCCGGGCACCATGCTGGTGTCGCAGCCGGAGCTGCCGGTGCCGCTGGTATTGGAGTTCCCCTTCCCTGCCTGGGCCACTCGGGCAGCAGAGGCCGGCCCGCCGGCGGCGCGAGGCGGGACGCCGGAGGACCCGTTCGAAGGCTTGACCGAATAGGGCGGGGCCGTGCCCTCCGGCCTAGCCGAGCTGATCCCGGAACACGTAGCCCGATATCCGGTCGGGTGTGAGCGCGGCCGTGCGCTGGCCGTCGAGCGTGGGGCGAAATCGCTCCAGCCAGGCGGCTGCGTCGGAGGCGGGGCGATCCTTCGCCAGGGTGCGCAGGACGAGGGGCTCGACCGCATCCGCCGTGAATTCCACCGGGCCTTCGGCTATGACGTAACGCTCCACTGCGGTCGTCGTCCCGTACTCCTCGTCGTGGACGGTGAGGGTGGCGCGGTTCTCTTGCTGCATGAGGCGTCCGTGCAGTGAGTCGGGCGACGTGACCAGCCAGAAGCGGTCCGCCGCGTAGAGGAACGCCAGCGGGACCGCCACCGGGCCCTTGTCGCGGCGTGCCACCGACAGCACGCACATGAGCGGTTCCGCCAGAAAGGCGTGCAACTCGTCTTGGGTCATGGCAGCCATGAGCTGACCCTACCCGTCGCCACGGTCGGCGCTCGCTCCCTTGGTCCCGCGCCGGGTCTACTCGAGGAGACGGGCGAGGCAGTAGGCGCCCTCGAGGATGCCGAAGGTGGGCCACATCCCCCATACCACCACCCAGTAGGTGAACGTGTTCTGACGGAAGCCCAGGTCGCGATCCCAGATGTAGATCGGGATCGCGGTGTACCAGAAAGGAACTGATGCGACCAGCGCCAGCAGGAACCCCCAGCGCTGACCGAGGAGCATGCCGATGCTCCCCCCGATCTGGAGCGGCGCCCAGAAGAAGGCGTCTGCCCAGGCGTAGCCCTGGTTGAACGCGAAGTACGCCGTGGGGTCGGTGCGGCTCGGGTCGCCGCCGTAGACGTTCTCGATCGTCCACGAGCCTCGCGGGTTGACCACTGCGACGAGTTGCAGGGCGGCGAGGAGACCGATCAGCACCAACCCCGCCACCGCCACGATCCAAGTGAGGGCCGTGACCTCCAAGGGATACCTCCTCTCGACAGAACGGCTTCTGCCCCCGTTCGCTCACGACGTGGGCAGCGCCACGACGGCGGCGATGATGGTGACGAGGGCGACGAGGCCCCAGACGACGAGCGCCGCGTAGCCCACCCTCACGCTCGAGGGAGCACCGATGCGCAAGCCGCGGCGCTGCATGACCAGGCGGGTGAGGATGCCGCGCCCGGCAAAGTAGAAGTACGAGCCACCGCCCACCAGACCGAAGTAGGCCCAAGCGGAGTTGTCGACAATGAGCAAGACGCCGGCGGCGACAAGCAACCAGCCGGTGAGGGCGTCCCACAGCGCTTCGCCGCGGATGTCTGCCCAGTAGGTCGGCTCGACATCCGCTTCCGCCTCGCACAAGCCGAGCCTGACTCCCGTCGCCGGCGCGAACCACACCACGGTCTGCCCCATCCAGGCGACCAGCCCGACCACCAGCACGACCGTTCCCCACAGGATGCCCATGACCGATCCCTCCCGCCGCCGCTTGCCGCGACGTCGACGTCGACGTCGACCCCGACCGTTCCAGAAGCTGGGGTGGTGCGGTAGGGCCCTTAGGCACCTTCCGGATTGCCCGCCTACCGCACGGACGGGCCAAGAGCCAGCCTGCATAGAGGCCGTTCGGCACTGGACCGGCGCCGCAACCCCCGCGGACACTGGTCGTGAGATGTCGCCTCGGCAGGGGAGGTGGGTGCGATGCGCACCCAGATGATGATCGTGGCAATCGTGCTGGTGGTGCTACTCCTTGGAGTCGCCGCGGTGGTGGGGTTGCTGTGGTGGCTGGGACCGGCGTGGGGAGCGCTGGCGGCGGTGGCGGTGCTGGTCGTCCTGATTGCCCTCTACCTGCGACTTGTGCGGCCGTGGCACGTCCGTTGGGGGGCCACGGACGAGGAGGTGGCCCGAGTGATGCCCGGTGACGACCTGCTACCGGGCGCCAAATCGACCACCCGCGCAGTCACGATTGCGGCCCCGCCCGAAGAGGTGTGGCCGTGGCTGGTCCAGCTCGGATACGGGAAGGCCGGGTGGTACAGCTACGACTGGATCGACAACGACGGCCGGCCCAGCGCCGATCGGATCGTGCCGGAGTTCCAGACGCTGGAGGTCGGCGACCAGATCCTCATGATGCCCGAGCTGGGATTCACGGTGACGTCGATCGAGCCCCGTCGTGCCATCGTGAGCATGTTGAGCGACGACACGACGAGCTGGTGCCTCGGCCTCTATCCCCTCGAAGGAGGCGGTACCCGGCTGGTGAGCCGCTGGCGCCCGAAGTGGGGCAAGCTCACGCCGGCCGATGCGTTCTTCGTCGCCCTCTCCGATCCCGGCACGTTCGTCATGGAACAGAAGATGCTCCGCAGCATCCGGGACCGGGCGGAGCGGACGGCGCGGCAGCGCCAGGGTTGACGGGTACCAACTCGGTGTGAGCACAGGTGCGCGGACCGATTAGGCGCGGCGCCGGCGGAACCAGCGCCGGCGGCGACGGCCCGGTTTCCCCTCGTCGAACGAGACCGATCCTTGGATGGCTTCCGCCTCCATGGCGCGGGCTTCGGCGGTGAGGATGAGCTGGTCGAATCGGGCGTGGTCGTCATCGTTGAGGAGCTCGACGTCGACACGGTCGAGCAGCCCCCGAGCCAGCTGCAGGTCGAACTCGTCGAGAGCCTGCGCCGCATCGGCGAGCCGTTGCCGGGCCTTCTCGGCTTGCCGCGCCTGCCACACGCGGGCGCCCTGCAGGTGGACTTCGGCACTACGCGCCGCCGAGGCCGGTACCAGGGCCAACAGCCGGGCGGACAAAGGGTCGGCGTCGATGCGCAGCAGCGCCATGTGGTCGTGGGACCGGGCGCGGCTGCGGATCTCCTCGACCAGCTTGCGGGCCCGCTCCTCGGCCGTCCGGCGAGCCGCGGAGACCTGCCGCTCGAGGCCGGGGCGTTGCCCTTCATCCGCCTCTGCGACCATTGCAGCGGCGGCGTCGAAACGCAGCTCCTCGAGCAAGGCGGCTAATGATTCCTGGTTTGTCATACCGCCTGCAACCTATCGCAGCGGCGGCCCCCGGTGCCTTGGTCCCGCCGGCGACGGCGCGTCCCTCCCAGCCGGTACCATCCGCCGGCGTGAGGATCCTGCACACCGCCGACTGGCATGTGGGCCGCACCATCCGGGGTCGTAGCCGCGCCGAGGAGCACCGGGCGGTGCTGGGGGAGATCACCGCCGTCGCCGGCCGGGAGCAGGCGGACCTCGTCGTGGTGGCAGGCGACCTGTTCGACGTCGCCGCTCCCTCTCCTGAGGCGGAGCGCATCGTCTACCGGGCCTTGCTCGACCTGGCGGAGGTGGCGCCGGTGGTGCTGGTGGCGGGCAACCACGATCATCCCCGCCGGCTGCAGGCGGTGGCACCCCTGCTGGAGCTGGGCCGGGTGAGCGTGGGTGCGGCCCTGCAGCGTCCCGACGAAGGCGGGGTGTTGCGCGTCGAGGTGCCCTCCGGCGAGTCGGCCCGCATTGCCCTCGTGCCCTTCGTGAGCCGTCGGGGCATCGTCACCGCCGACGACTTGATGGCGTTGGATCCCGACCAGCACGGCGGCAAGTACGCGGGGCGGCTGGGCGCCGTCCTCGCCAAGCTCACGGCGGGAATCACTACCGACGAGGTGAACCTGGTCGTGGCCCACCTGATGGTGCACGGCGGCGTGATGGGGGGAGGCGAGCGCTCCGCCCACACCATCTTCGACTACTCGATACCCGCCCAGGCCTTCGACGGGGCGCTCTCCTACGTGGCCCTCGGTCATCTCCACCGCCAGCAGCGCATCCCGGCCCCGGCCCCGGTGTGGTATGCGGGCTCGCCGCTCCAGCTCGACTTCGGGGAAGCCGACGACCGGAAAGGGGTGCTGGTGGTGGAGGCCCAACCGGGCCTTCCGGCCACCGTTCGCGAGGAGCCGCTGCAGACCGGCCGCCGTCTGATCCGGCTCGCCGGCACGTTGGAGGAGATCGAGGTGCAGGCGGGTGCCACCGGCGATGCCTACCTGCGGATCGAGCTCGACGAGCCGGCCCGCGTCGGACTGGCAGATCGCGTCAGGGAACTCTTCCCCGAAGCGGTGGACGTGGTGCTGGCACCGGCGCAGCAGGAGGATGTCGCCGCCCCGCCTCCGGCGCGGTTGGGCCGGCCCCCTCGCGAGCTGTTCCTGGAGTATCTGGTGCATCGCAAGGTCGACGACGAGCGGCTGGTCGCCCTGTTCGACGAGCTAATGGCGGAAGCGCATGAGGCCTAAGCGGCTGGAGTTGCACGGGTTTACCGCCTTTCGTGAGCCGACCATCGTCGACTTCGACGGTGCCGATCTGTTCGCCCTCACCGGACCCACCGGATCGGGCAAGTCGAGCCTCATCGACGGCATGGTCTTCGCCCTGTATGGGATCGTGCCCCGGTACGGGGACAAGCGCACCGTGGAGCCGGTCATCTCCCTCGGGAAGCTGGAGGCTCGAGTGCGCTTCGATTTCGCCATCGGCCACGACGACTTCACGGTGGCACGGGTGGTGCGGCGTACGAAGACCGGAGCCAGCACCGCAGAAGCGCGCCTGGAAGGCGGCGCCGCGGAGATCGTGGGCGCAGACGAGGTGACCGAGGCCGTCGAGAAGCTGCTGGGACTCGGCTTCGATCACTTCGTCAAATGTGTGGTCCTGCCCCAAGGGGAGTTCGCGGCTTTCCTGCACGACCGTCCGGCCAAGCGACAAGAACTGCTGCGGGAGCTGCTCGATCTGGTGGTCTACGGCAAGATGCGAGAGCTCGCCAACCAGCGGCGGGCCACCGCCGAGGGGGAGCTCAAGGTGCTGGCGGCGCAGCTCGAAGAGTTGGCTGCCGCCACCCCGGAGGCGGAGCAACAGGCCGCCGAGCGTCTGCAGGTCCTGGAGGAGCTGCGCGACGAGATCGAGCAAGCGGATCCCGAGCTGGCTGCGCTGCGCCAGGAGGTGGCCGATCGCACCAAGGAGGTGGTAGCGGCTCGCGACAGCGTCGCGCTCCTGGAACAGATCGCGGTACCCGGCAACGTTGACTCCCTGGCCGCCGGCCTCTCCGAGTCGGAGCAGGCGGTGAGCGCGGCTGAAGAGCACGCCAACGTTGCCCACGAACGCCTGGCCAAAGCGGAGGAGGACCGAGCCCAACTCCCCGCAGCCGCCGACCTGGAGCGGCTCATCGATGCCCACGAGCGTCTCATCCGGGAACGAGAGGCCGCCGCCGCTCTCCAACCCGACCTGGACGCGGCGAAGAAGCTGGTGGCCGGAACGGCACAGGACGCGGCCCAGGCGGATCAAGCCCTGGGCGAGGCGCGTCGCGCCGTCGACGAGGCGCGCCGGGATCACGCCGCCCATGCCCTGGCCGCCACTCTGGAGCTGGGGAAGCCGTGCCCGGTGTGCCGGCAGCCGGTGGAGCAGCTCCCGGTCGGTGAGGCACCGCCGGTGCTGGAAGAGACAGAGCGAGCGAGGGCCGGGGCGGAGCAGCATCGGTCTTCTGCCACCGCAGCGGCCGGGGAGGCGGAGCGGGCGCTGACTGGGCTGCAGTCTCGGGCCGATGAGATCGCCGCTCGCATCGAGGAGCTAGAGGCCACGCTGGTGGGACAGCCGCCCGTCGCGGATGCCGTGGCGGCGCGCGCGCGGGTGGCGGAGGCCGAAGAGGTGGTGAAGGCGGCCCGGACGCACGAGGCAGCGGCGCGGCAGGCTCTCGAAGAAGCACGAGGTCGCTCGCGGCAAGCGAGCGAGGAGGTGGAGGGTGCCCGCCGACTCTTCGACCAGACCCGCGACCGGCTGGCCGCGCTCGGGCCGCCGCTGCCGGACCGTGAGGACCTAGCCGCCGATTGGAAGGCCCTGGCCGCCTGGGCCCAAGGCACGGCCGGCGAGCTGAAGGGCGTGGCCACCGAGGCCGAGCGGCGTGCCGGGGAGGTGCGCAACGAGTTGACGGCGCGGGAAGCCGCCATGGTCGCCCGGCTCCAGGCTCACGGACTGGAACCCGGCGACCGTCCGCTGCGTGACGTGTGCGTGGCGGCGGTAGCCGACGCCACCCGCGAGCTGGATGAGGTGCGCCGGGCGCGGGAGCGCGCCGGGCAGCTCCGCAGCGAAATCGAGCAGCGCCAGACGAGAGCCGAGGTGGCGCAGGCCTTGGGCCGGCACCTCTCCGCCACCGGCTTCGAAGCGTGGCTCTTGGAGGAAGCACTGGCGGCGCTGGTGGCCGGAGCCAACCAGCTGCTCACCGAGCTGTCGGGCGGCGCCTACTCGCTGCTGGTGCGGAAGCGGGATTTCGAGGTCGTCGACCACCGCAACGCCGACGAGCGACGTCCGGTGAGGACGTTGTCGGGCGGCGAGACCTTCTTGGTCTCCCTCTCGCTCGCGCTCTCGCTTGCAGAGCAGCTCGCCGCGCTGTCGGTGCACGGCGGGACCCGCCTCGAGTCGATCTTTCTCGACGAGGGCTTTGGCACTCTCGACGAAGAGACCCTCGACACGGTGGCGGGTGTGATCCAGGAGCTGGGAGCGAACGGCCGTACCGTGGGTCTGGTCACCCATGTGCGCGAGCTGGCGGAGCAGGTGCCGGTCCGCTTCGAGGTACGCAAAGGTCCGGCCACTGCCACCGTGCAGAGGATCGAGGCGTGAAGTTCGCCGTGGAGCCGTGGGCGCCGGAGTACGGCACCTCTCGGGAGGGGGACCTGGAGGAGGCGAGCGCGGTTCCCGAGGTCGACGTCGAGGTTCCGGCGGTGGATTGGGCCCCGCTGGCACCCCAGGTCGATTCTGCGGAGTCCGTGTTGTTCGTCGACGGGGTGCGCCGGGTGGACGCGAACGTATGGATCGCCCAGGGTGGAGGGGTGCCGGCGTTGGGGCTGTGTGCCGGCTTCGCCGCCGGAGCCGTGTGCTGCGGCAGCAAGGCCGAGGTGGTGGCCGCCGAGGTGAGGCGCGGGCTCTTCACCGCCGCCGCCGACGCGGAGCCCATTGTCACCACTCACGCTCACTACGAGGTGCGGGCCACCGCCGGCTCCACCGCCGAAGAGTTGTGGCTGGGACTGCAGCAGCGGATGGGAGAGCTCGAGCAGGAGGTGGCGGCGGGATACGACGGCGCCGATCTCATCGTGGTGGACGGACCGCTCACCGGCCGACAGCACATCCCCGGTGCCGTTGGCTACGTGAAGACTCACCGGGTGCACTATCTGCCGCCGGCGCTGCGGCCGGTGCTGGGGCGGCTGGTTGCCGGCGAGCGCACGCCGCTGTTCCTCACCACCACCTCGTGGAGCCGCTACTCCTGGTACGTGCGCCTCCCCGGGCCGGCGGAGCACGAGCTGGCCGCGGTGGTGCGATGCGAGGCCTCGGCCGACCTGCCGCCGGACGAGGCCGCCCGGCTCGCCGACCGCGTCACCGCCACTCTGCCGCGCTTCGCCTCCTTCGCCCACAAGGAGCCGCGCGCCCCGCAGAACCTGTACCCGATCGGGGGACTGGAGCGCCTGCTGCGCCGGCGGCTCGGGGATCCGGCCCTCATGTATCGAGGGCTGCGGGCCGCGGCGGCCTGAACCGCCCCGGCTAGCCTCGTCGCCATGGCAGTACTGGTACTCGATTCAGTAGCAGAGCTCGCAGCGAAGGTGGGAGAGCACCTCGGTTACAGCGAGTGGCGGGAGATCTCCCAGCAGCGTATCGACTCTTTCGCCGAAGCCACCGACGACCACCAGTGGATCCACGTCGATCCGGAGCGCGCCAAGGCAGGTCCCTTCGGCGGCCCCATTGCCCACGGCTACCTCACGCTGTCGCTGGCGGTGCCCTTGCTGGCGGAGATCCTGGAGGTGCGGGGGGTGAAGATGGGCGTCAACTACGGTGCCAACCGGGTGCGGTTCCCGGCACCGGTTCCGGTGGGCTCCCGGCTGCGGGCCGGAGCCACGCTGGCCTCGGTGGAGGAGGTCGCCGGCGGAGTGCAGGTCACCATGGACGTCACCTTCGAAGTGGAGGGCGGCGAGAAGCCGGTGTGCGTCGCCCAGGTGGTCTACCGCTACTACGTCTAGTAGCGCTCTTCCTTGGCCTGCCGGGTCATCAGCGCCAGTACGGCCTCGCGCGGGTGAGCGCCCTCGTAGAGGACCCGGCCGGCTTGCTCGGCGATGGGCACCTCCACCTGGTGGCGGCGGGCCAGCTCCAGCACTGCTTGTGTGGTCTTGACCCCCTCGGCCACCATCTTCATCTCGGCCACGATGTCGTCGAGGCGCTTTCCCTTGGCGAGCGCTACCCCCACCTGGTGGTTGCGGCTCTGCTCGCTCATGCAAGTGGCGATCAGGTCCCCCATGCCGGCCAGCCCGGCGAAGGTCATCGGGTCACCCCCCATGGCGATGCCGAGCCGGGTCAGCTCGGCCAGCGCCCGGGTGATGAGCGCTGCGAGCGTGTTGTCGCCGAATCCCAGACCGTGGGCCATCCCAGCGGCGATGGCCATGACGTTCTTCAACGCGCCGGCGGTCTCGCAGCCCACCACGTCGGTGTTGGTGTAGACCCGGAAGGTGGGATCCATGAAGACCCGTTGCAGGCTCTGCGCGGTGTCCCGGTCCACCATGCCGATGACCGTGGCCGCCGGCTGGCCCGCCACGATCTCTCGAGCCAGGTTTGGTCCGGTGAGCACCCCCACCCGAGCCGGGTCATGTTGGGGGAGCACGTCCAGCGTGACTTCCGTCATGCGCATGAGCGTGCCCTGCTCGATGCCTTTGGTGAGGCTGAGCAGCGGGAGCTCCGGGCCGATCAGGCCGTCGATCTGCTCCAAGATCGCCCGATAGCCGTGGGAAGGCACGGCCATGACCACCGCTTCGGCGCCGTGCAGGGCTTCCTTCAGATCGCTCGTGGCACGCAGCCCGTATGGGAGGCGGAAGCCGGGCAGGTAGTCGGGGTTCTCTCCGTGATCGTTGATCGCCGCCGCCAGCTCCTCGCGGCGGGCCCACAAGACGGTGGGTGTGGTGCGGGCGGCGAGGGAGGCCACCGTGGTGCCCCACGACCCGGCTCCGATGACGGCGATCTTCACGGCTCCACCCTCCGGCGATCCAGCCTTCCTAACGCTACCGCTCACCCGCCCCGCGAGCCGGTGCGGCGGCCATAGATCGGCAGGGTCCCCTCACTACACTGAGCGCCACGTGGAACGCATCGGCATCCTCGGCTTCCCCAACACCGGCAAGACCACCCTCTTCAACGCCCTCACCGGCCACCAGGCGACCACCGCTCCTCATCCCTTCTCGACGACCGAGCCCAACGTCGGCGTGGCCAAAGTGCCCGACGCCGCGCTCGACGAGCTAGCTCGCCTGGGTGGCGCCGCCAAGGTCGTGCACGTCTCCTTGGAGGTATTGGACCTCCCGGCGATGGTGAAACCCGGCCACGGCGAGGGCCTGGGGGCTCACTTCCTGGGCCGGCTGCGGGAGGCCGACGCCCTGGCGGCGGTGCTGCGAGCGTTCGAAGACCCACGTGTGACCGACTATGAGTCGGGCACCAACCCGAGCACCCAGGCCGAGGAGCTGCTGCTGGAGCTCGCACTGGCCGACTTCGAGGTGTTCGACCGCCGGCGGCAGCGGGTGGCGAAAGAAGCCACGGCCGACGCCGGCATGCGGCCCGTTGCCGAGGCCATCGCCGCGGCAGCCGGCGTCTTGGAGCAGGGGGAGGCGCTGCGCCGGCACCCGTGGTCGGAGGCGCAGCGGCTGCACTTCCGCGACCTCGCCCCGCTCACCCTGAAACCCGTGGTGTGGGTGATCAACGTCGCTGAGGATGATGACGAGGGTGCCGCGCTGGTGGACAAGGCGACCCAGGTGGTGCCGCCCGGTGACGCGGTGGTCGCCCTCTCGGCCCGGCTCGAAGAAGAGGCCGCCCAGCTACCCCCCGAAGATCGCGCGGAGCTCTACGAGGGGCTGGGGCTGGGCGAGGGGGCCCTGTTCCGCATAGTGCACGCGGCTCACGAGGCACTGCACACGGTCACCTTCTACACGGTGAGTCCCAACGAAGCCCATGCGTGGACGGTGCCGGCGGGAACCCGGGCGCCGGGAGCGGCCGGCAAAGTCCATTCCGACTTCGAGCGCGGTTTCATCCGCGCCGAGGTCGCCCCGATCGAGGCAGTGAACGAGGCCGGGGGATGGGACGCTGCGAAGCAGGAAGGTCTCGTTCGGGTCGAGGGCAAGGACTACGTTGTGGCCGGCGGCGACGTGCTGCTCATCCGATTCTCGGTGTGAGACAGCTCGATGCGGCCGCACGCGGTGTCTGAGTGAGGAGCGTCCGCTTGTTCGCAGCCGAGAGTACGGCCGGTGTGGTGGCGCCCCTGAACGAGCATCAGGTGCTCATCCTGCTGGCCCAGCTGGTGTTGCTCGTGGGGGCGGCCCGGCTGATGGGGGCCGGCATGAAGCGGCTCGGCCAGCCCCCCGTCATCGGTGAGCTGCTCGCCGGCGTCGTGTTGGGCCCCTCGATCCTGGGGCGAGCCGCCCCTCGCGTCTTCGAGGAGATCTTCGTTGCCGAGCCGGTGGTGAACAGCGTCGTGTTCGGCATCGCGTGGCTCGGAGTGATCATGCTGCTGGTGGCTATCGGTTTCGAGACCGATCTGGGGATCATCGTCCGGCTGAGGCGAGCGGCGGTGTCGGTGGCCGCGGGCAGCTTGCTGGCTCCGCTGGCCGTCGGCTTCGTGCTGGGCCTGCTGGTGCCGGCCGGCTTCGTGGGGGAGGGAGCCTCACGGGCCCTCTTCGCCGCGTTCTTCGGTTTGGCCCTGGCGGTTTCGGCGCTCCCGGTGGTGGCCAAGATCCTCCAAGACCTCGGTTTCCTGCGCCGCAACTTCGGTCAGATCATGTTGGCGTCGGGGATGACGATGGACGCCGTCGGGTGGCTACTTCTCGCCGCACTGGCCGGGATGGCTCAAGAGGGCCTCGACGTGCCGCGGCTGCTGGCCTCGTTGGGCGGGCTGGTGGTGTTCCTGGCGGTGTTCGCCACCGTGGGCCGTGCGGTCATCGACCGTCTCTTCCGCCGGGCGCTGGCACGGGGATCGAACGTCACCGCGGCGTTGAGCATCGCATTGCTGGCGGCGCTGAGCGGCGCGGCCATCACCCAATGGCTGCGACTCGAGGCAATCTTGGGAGCCTTCATCGTCGGCATCCTGCTGAGCGTCACACGGCATCAGCTGCCGGAGGTGCGCGAGCAAATCGAGACCTTCACCGGTTCTTTCTTCGCCCCCGTCTTCTTCGCCTTCACCGGCTTGCGGGTCAACCTCACGACGCTGGAGTCGGGATCGGCCATCGCTTGGGCGATCGCGGTGGTGGTGCTGGCGATGCTCGCCAAAGTGGGAGGCACCTATTTGGGAGCGCGGCGCGGCGGGGTGAGCCACCGGGAGGGCATTGTGCTCGGGGCCGGGCTCAGCGCCTTGGGCGCTATGGGCATCGTGGTCGCCATCATCGGCTTCAACCTCGGCGTGGTGAGCGAGACGGGCTATACGGTGCTGGTGCTGGCGGCGATTGTCACCTCGGTGGCGGCACCGCCGGCGCTGCGGCTCAGCGTGCGCAACTGGGAGGTACCGGCCGAGGAGCGGCGGCGCCTCGAGCGGGAGTCCTTGGTGGCTTCATCCGTGATCCTGGGGTCGCGGCGGATTCTTCTCCCCACTCGTGGCGGCGACAACAGCCGCTACGCGGCCCGGCTCATCGCTGCGGTGTTCGAAGACGCCGAGGTGACGGTGCTGGGTGTCGAGGTGCCGGCTCCGGGGTGGTGGATGCGAGTGCTTCGCCGTCCGGGTGGGGCTTCGGCAGAGCCGGCGGCGGTGGCGGCAGCGCTGGGTCGATTGGATCACCGAACGATCACGCACGTAGCCCGCGATCCGGCGGCCGCCATCAGCCAGGAGAGCCGGCTCGGGTACGACCTGGTGGTGATGGGTGCCTCCGAGGAGAACACGCAGGTGACGGGCCTCTTTCCAACGGTGATAGACCGCACGCTGGCGAGACTGCAGATTCCGACGCTGGTGGTGCGGTTGGCGGCAGGCGTGCCGGAGAAGGTGCCGCGTCGGGTGCTGGTGCCGGTGACGGCTTCGGCAGCGACCCGGGCCGCCGAGGAATTCGCCTATTCGTTGGTCAAGCGCACCCGCGGCTCGGTGCTGGCGTTGCACGTCGTCAACCGACCCGAGAGCGAGGGATTGCTCATGGAGACGGCCCGCATCGAGGAGGCCACCAGGGTGGGCGGAGAGATGCTGGCCGGTGCGGTGGCCCTCGGCAGCAGATTGGGTGTGACGGTGGACCCTCTGGTGCGGGTGGCTCCCGACGCCGAGCGTGAGATCGTGGAGCTGGCCAACAACGGCGACTTCGATCTGCTGGTACTGGGCACGTCGAGCCGGCCACTCACCAGCCGCCCCTTCTTCGGTCATGGGGTGACCTTCATGATCGAGAACGCGTCGATTCCGGTCGTGATCATCGGCCTTCCCGGCGGAATCGACCAGCAGCGCTCCTGACGCCGCGTCCGGAAGTCCCAACTCCCGCTCAAATTTCGGGCCGCCGCTGCCGACAATAAGGGGGGATGGAGCGGACGCGCGAGACTGCGGTGACCTGGCGCCAGCGACGCCTCGTGGAACTCGCCCGAGCCGTGCAAGCGGGGGAGTACTCGGTGCCGGCGGAGGAAGTGGCCACCGCCATCCTCATGGGACGTCCCAAGTGGGGCGACGATCCCCAAACGGTGGATTCGCAGTCTGAGGACGAGGAAGAAGAGGAAGAAACCACCAAATGAGAGGCTCCGGTAAGGGGGTCGAACCGGAGCCTCTCGCTCTTCTGTGAGAAGAGCCCTGGGGATCGCTGCCGGGGACGGCTGCGAGAGCCATCCCTACCGCAAATCCCCGTCTGGTTGGGGGGTTGTGCCTGGGATAGTGGGGATATCCCAGGTGGGTGCGGGCACTCTATCGGTGCCCCGCGCCGGTGTCAAGCAGTCGACCATCGGGGAGATCCCAGCGCGGTAGGTGGCGCCTGCCATACTGGCGAGCCGTGCGCGAGTCGATCGAGTCGTGGGCGGCGGGGCTGCCGGCGCCGCTGGCAGTGGTGCTGCTGGCGACCCTTCCCATTTTCGAGCTTCGACTGGCCATCCCGTTCGGCCGGGGCGTGCTGGATATGACCGCCGGACCGACGTTCCTGTGGGCGGTGGCAGGCAACCTGTTGCCGGTTCCCTTCATTCTCGGGTTGCTGGGCCCGGTCACCGAGTGGGCGGAGAGGCGCTGGTCATGGCTGCACCGGTTCCTCGAGCGTCTCTACGCCCATTCCCGCCGCCGTCACAGCGCTCGCTTCGAGCGGCTGCGGGACTTGGCCCTCATCACCTTCGTGGCCATCCCGCTGCCGGTCACCGGCGCCTGGAGCGGCTCGCTGGCGGCGTTCGTCTTCGGGGTCCGCCGCCGGCGAGCCTTTGCTCTGATCGCGGTCGGCGTGGTGATCGCCGGAGTGGTGGTCACCGCGCTCTGGGAGACGGGAGTCCGCCTGGTGGGTATCAGCGCTCGATCGTGAACTGGACGCTGATCGAGACCGTCACCGACAGCTCACCCGGCTCGATCGGTGTCGCCGCCTCTGCCGCGAATTCCAGTGCCCGCTCGTCGAAGAAGACCGGCGGCGGCACTGGGGAGACGACCTCGCTGATCGAGAAAGGGGCACCGAGGCGAACTCCGGCCAGAGCAGCCAGCTGCTCGGCCTTGGCCTTGGCATCCTCCCAAGCCGACCTGCGGGCTTCCTCCACGAGGGCCTCGTTGTCTTCCAACGAGAAACGCACCCCGTGCACCCGGGTGGCGTCGCCGCCGACTCCGGCTGCGATGTCGATGATGTCTCCCGCCGCGTCGAGCTCCCGAATCTTGATGGTGAGCGTGTTGTTGACCTCGTAGCCGAGGATCTCCTCACGCTCGTTGCGGTAGTCGTAGCGGGGGAAGATCGAGTAGTCGCGGGTCTGAATGTCCCGCTCCTCAACACCCGCGGAGCGCAAGGCCGCCACCAGCTCGTCGGCGACGCGGGCCGCTTCCTCCACGGCCTCGCCTACGGTGGGCCGCATCACCGAAACGCCCACATCGACGGTGAGGGTGTCGGGGGTTCCGGACACCTGGCCCTCCCCGGTCACCGAGATGCCGGCGGCCGCCGTTTCTGCTGTGGGAGGTACCTGCGCCGCCACCTCCGAGCCACAGGCCGCCAGCAAGAGCGCCAGGGCGGCGAAAGCCAGATACCAACGTCGCATGTTTTCCTCCGTGTGCCGATTGTCGACGGTTAGACGTCGCGGGGGGCGAGGCCGGTTCCGGCGTTCATCCGAAGAGCCGGTAGCTCTCGACCAGGCGTCGCGCCGGCTCGCCGTCGACCCGGAGACCACCGACGGCATCGACCATGGCGTGGCGGCCTCCCCCCGCCAGCACATAGCCGATGCCGCGGCCGGCGATGGTCCCGGCGGGCTCGCCGGCGGGGGCGCCCAGAACCCCCCGGCCCTCCGTGACCACGACGTCCTGTCGGCCGGCTCCCGGTCCACTGAGGTCGAGGCGGATCCTGGTGCCCTCGGCCAAGCCGGCCCTCTTGACCGCTGCCCAGCCACTGAGGCGCACGGCCCGCGCGGTGATCAGGGCGAGCGCCGTCGCTTCGCGCTCCGGTTCCAGGGGGAGCCCGAGGGCATGACGGAGGTCGAGGAGGTGGACGTAGGCATCGCCCACCCGAAGCTCCATGGCGCCGGACACCGTGGTGGAACCGAGCACGCCGCCGGTTTCCTGTTCCCACTCATCTGGTGCCAGCGCTCGCAGGCGCTGCAAGGTGGCGTCGGAGGCTTGGCGCACCTCGTCGATGATCTGCGGTGGGGGCCACCGACGGCGTGCGGCCACACCGTACGCGGTGGCGGCGTGCAAGCCGGTGTGCTCGGTGCTCCAACCGGCGGGAGGCTCCGGCTGCGGGAAGCCGTGCCACGCCCCCTCGAGGTGACCGAGATGCGCCGCCACGTCTTTCACGTCCCACTCGGCGCAGGGTGTAGGACGGGACCATTGACCGGGCTCTAGGCCGTCGAGCAGGTCGAGCAGCGAAGACCAGACTTCCTCGAGGGCGGTGACCGTCTCCATCGTCGGGCCAGCCTACCGGCCGCCCGCTGTCGACCGTCTCGAGACCCGGGCCGACGATCTCGCCGCGCGCTCCCATGCGGCCGGGCGGGCAGTGGGGGGACGACCATCCACCGGCGGCACCTAGCATGGCCGCCATGCGGGCCTCACCGGGGGTTCGTCATCTGGTGGTGGCGGTGGCGGTCTCGATCGCCATCGCCGGCTGCATCGACGAGGTTCCTCCGGACGCCTCCGGCGAACAGGCATACGCCCAGGTGTGTGCCCGATGTCACGGCGCCGACCTCGGCGGCGGAATCGGGCCGGCGCTAGGAGCAGGATCCCGGGCGGCGGCGCGGCCCGACTCCTACTACCAGGTGGCGATAACGCGCGGCATCGGACGCATGCCCTCGTTCCGTTCAACCCTCGATGAGGAACAGGTGGCCCGGGTCATCGAGTACATCCGCGCCCGGCAGGCCTCCTCACAATGAGACCCGTTCCACCGGCCACGGCCCCGCGACGAGGTCCGGCAGCCGGCTGCTGAGTCGTGCCACCTCGCCGGTGGTCACGTATGTGACCGCTCCGGGCGGCCCACTGGAGGGGGTGTAGCCCTCCCGCGCGAGCACCCGACGCACCTGGCGGGCTACCGCTGGGGCGGGATCGATGACGGTGAGCGAGTCGCCCGCTATGCGGCAGATGGCGGGCGTCAAGAACGAATAATGGGTGCAGGCCAGCACCAGCGTGTCGATGCCCCTCTCGAGAAGCGGCTCGAGATGCCGGCGCAGAGCCTCCTCGGTAGCCGGCGCGTCCACCGGCTCGCGCTCGATGAGATCGGCCAGCCCGGGGCAGGGGCGCGCGATCACCTCCACCCCAGTGCCGAAGCGATCCACCACCCCGGCGAACAGCTCGCCCTGGAAGGTGGCGGCGGTGCCGATGACGCCAACCAGACGGGTGTGGGACCGTGCCGCCGCCGGCTTCACCGCCGGCTCCATCCCCACGAAGGGGGTGTCGGCAAAGCGGCGTCGCAAGTGATGGAGCGCCGCCGCCGAGGCCGTGTTGCAGGCGACCACGACGACGCTGGCTCCCCGTCGAATGAGATAGCCGGCGACGTCGGTGGCCCGGCGGCGCAGGTCGGCGAGGCTCTTCTCGCCGTAGGGCGCCCAGGCCGCATCGGCCAGATACACGGTGTCGACATGGGGGAGCAGCGTCCGGATCTCCCGGAGCACCGACACCCCACCGACACCGGAGTCGAACATTCCGATCACGGGTCGCACCACGATCGGGCCATTGCAGCAGATCACCACCAGAGCCGGTGGTAGCGTCGGCCCGCTCGAAGAGAAAGGAGTGAAGGTGCGGGTCGAAGGCTGTGCGGCGATCGTCACGGGCGGGGCGTCCGGTCTGGGGGCGGCCACCGTCCGCCGGTTGGCGGAGGCGGGCGCCGGGGTGGTGATCGTCGACGTGCAGGACGACAAGGGGGAAGCGCTGGCGGGGGACACCGGTGGGGCCTTCGTCCATGCCGACGTCACCAGCGACGCTGAGATGCAGGCCGCGGTCGAGGTAGCGGCGGAGATGGCGCCGCTGCGGATACTCGTCAACTGCGCCGGCATCGGGCCTCCGGCTCGCACCGTGAACCGCGACGGCACCCCGCATTCTCTGGATCACTTCCAGACGGTTATCGCGGTCAACCTGGTGGGAACGTTCAACGCCATCCGTCTGGCGGCCACCGCCATGGCGGCCACCGACCCGCTCGACGAGGCGGGAAGCCGGGGCGCGATCGTGAACACCGCCTCGGTGGCCGCGTTCGACGGGCAGATCGGCCAGGCGGCCTACTCGGCCTCCAAAGGCGGGATCGTGGGCATGACCTTGCCGGTGGCCAGGGATCTCGCCGCGGTGGGGATCCGCGTCAACACCATCGCTCCCGGGATCATCGACACGCCGCTCCTCGCCGGCCTGCCGGAGCCGGCCCGGGTCTCGCTGGGGGAGCAGGTGCTGTTCCCCAAGCGGCTGGGGCGGCCGGAGGAGTTCGCCGCTCTCGCCCATCACCTCATCACCAACGACTACCTGAACGGGGAGACGATCCGCCTCGACGGCGGCATCAGGATGGCGCCCAAGTAGCGGGAGTCCCCGCGGTCGGGTCGTCTATTCGCCGGCGGCCACTCGCTCCCGCACCTGCCGCTTGAGCCGGGCCAGGATGGCGCCCATGCCGCGCAAGCGGAGCGGAGTGACCACCTCCTCCAACCCCATCCCCATGTAGAAGTCGTTGGGGACCGCCAACACCTCCTCTACGGTGCTCCCGTTGAGCCCGGCGGCCAGGATGCCGGCGTAGCCGCGCACCGTGGGCGCTTCCGGCGGACAGTCGAAGTGCATCTCGACGATCCCGCCGGTGATCTCGGTGGCGAGGAAGAAGGGGGTCTGGCATTCGTTGACCTGTTCCAGCGCCGAGCGGTCTGCCGCCAGCGCCGGGGGGAGGGGCGGGACCCGCTTCGAGTAGTCGAAGAGCGCCTGCACCCGCAGTTCTCTGGGAGCGGCGCGAAAGGCGTTGACGATGCGTTGCAGCTGAGGCGGCATGGCCATGGTGCCGATTGTACCGGCCGCCGTCTTTCTATTCACTACGGTGATAGTGTATAGAAATCGCCTCGAGAGGAGTGGCACATGGAGCAGAGGTTCCAGGGCTATGCCCACCCCGAGAAGCTGGTGTCTACGGAATGGCTGGCCGATCACCTGGAGGATCCGCAGGTGGTGGTGGTCGAATCCGACGAGGACGTGCTCTTGTACGAGACCGGCCACATCCCGGGCGCGGTGAAGGTCGACTGGCACGCCGACCTCAACCATCCCGTGGTGCGCGACTACCTGGACGGCGAGACCTTCGCCAAGCTGATGTCCACCAGGGGAATCTCCCGGGACCACACCGTGGTGTTCTACGGCGACAACTTCAACTGGTGGGCCGCCTACGCCTTGTGGGTGTTCACCCTCTTCGGCCACCCCGACACCCGGCTGCTCGACGGGGGCCGCCAGAAGTGGATCGCCGAAGGGCGTCCCCTCACCCAGGAGGTGCCCACCCGACCCGCCGCCGAGTATCCGGTGCCTACCCGCGATGACACTCCCCACCGGGCGTTTCGGGCCGAGGTCGCCGAGCATGCCGCCGCCGGCCGACCGCTGGTCGACGTGCGCTCCCCGGAGGAGTACCGCGGCGAGCTGCTGCACATGCCCGACTACCCCCAGGAGGGCGCCTTGCGCGGCGGGCACATCCCCGGCGCGGCCAGCGTGCCGTGGAAGCGGGCCGCCAACGAGGACGGCAGCTTCAAGGCGGTCGACGAGCTGCGGGCCCTCTACCAGGACGAGGTGGGGCTCGCTCCCGGAGACGAGATCATCGCCTACTGCCGCATCGGGGAGCGCTCCAGCCACACCTGGTTCGTGCTCACCCATCTGCTGGGCTACCCGAACGTGCGCAACTACGACGGCTCGTGGACCGAATGGGGCAACCTGGTGGGGGCGCCCATCGAGCGCTGACGCAAGGTGGCCCCGCCGGCCGAGTTGAATGCGTCGCCGCCTCCTTGGAGACTCCCCACCGCAGCTCCAAGGAGGCGGTCGATGTTGCCGGCAATGGTGATCCGATTGGTGCGAGCGGCATGGCGCGGCCTGCGCGACCCCGAGTTCCGCGCCCTGCTGTACGTGGTGGCGCTCACCTTGAGCTCGGGCACCGTGTTCTACACGCTCGAGGAGGAATGGAGCGTGGTCGACTCGCTCTACTTCAGCGTCATCACCCTGACCACGGTGGGATACGGGGACCTGTCGCCGTCGACCACCCGTTCTAAGGTGTTCACCGTCGTCTACATCGTGGTCGGCATCGGGATCCTGCTCGCCTTCGTGGAGCGCATTGCACGGCACGCCACCGAGGCCGGCGGGCTGCGGCGGCTTCTCGGAGCCCGCCGTGAGCGGGAGCAGCCGTCCGGGGACGAGAACGACGCCTAGCCGCCATTGCACGGTCCGCGAGCGCCCAGGCACGTCTCGTCGGCTCGGCTTTGTTAGCCACGTCCCGACCGGACCACAATTGAGGTGGGTAGAGGTGGGCTGTGAGAGAAGGCACCGTCGAACTCGCCGATGGTCGCACCGTTGCCTACGCGGAGTTGGGCGCGTCGCACGCGCCCGCCGTCTTCTACTGTCACGGCTTCCCCGGCTGCCGCGTCGAGCTGCGGCTCGCGGAACCCATCGTGGAGCGCCTGCGGGTACCGGCCCGCGTGATCGCGCTCGACCGGCCCGGCTACGGGAGTTCGACCTTTCAGCTCAACCGTGCCTTCCTCGACTGGCCACGCGACGTCGCCGAGATAGCCGACCGGCTCGGCGTAGACCGCTTCGCCGTGCTGGGTGCCTCTGGGGGAGGCCCCTATGCGCTGGCATGCGCCCACGTCCTCGGTGACCGGGTGACCCGGGTCGGGATCGTCGTGGGTGCTGCCCCCTTCGAGGCCCCCGGGATGGCGGACACGCCGATGGTGAAGGGATACGCGGATAGCCGGCTGATCCGCCGTCTCCAGTTCGGCATGATGAGCGGCGCAGTGAAGATGGGCAACGCAGCACGCCTTGTCGAGAGGGTGGTCTCGACCATGAGCGATGCGGACCGAAAGGCGATGGAGCGCCCCCAGGTGCGGGAGTGGTTCATCGCAGTGATTCGGGAAGCCTTCGCCCAGGGCGGCCGCGCTGCCGCCTACGAGGCCGGCCTGTACCGGCGGCCCTGGGGGTTCGAACTCGAGGCCGTCAGGGTGGAGGCCCGACTGTGGTACGGCGGGCAGGATGTCTGGAGTCCGGCGTCGGCGGGGCGCTGGCTGGCCGATCGCCTCCCCAACGCAACGTTCGTGGAGTGGCCTCAGCAGGGTCACTTCACTTGGGCCACCAGCGAGGAGGCAGCGGTGACAGTAGCGGTGATGGCAGGGAGCGGCGATCCAGGCTAGAGCCCCGACTGCCGAGGGTACCCCCGACCGCTCAGCCCGTCAGCGGCAATTCGCCGCTCGGCCCCTCCGTGAAGCGGTGTCCGTTGGGTGCTCGGAGCGGGAGGAGGTCAGGAGTGCTGCAACGCCGCTTCTTCGTCACTGGTTCCCCGCGCCCGCTTGAACTCGATGCCGGATCAAGCCCCTGAGTGGGCCTGCCTGCTAGCTCGCTTCCCAGGAGATCGAAACGGTGCCGATGTCGTCTTGGCGGATGATCACGATCGCTACCGCCGCGTCGGCCCGGTACCCGGCCAGTTCCACGCTGCTCACGGTGCCTGCGGCGACGTCGACTCGCTGGATCTCGAACCCCTCCCGTTCGAGGAAGTCCTCGTAGAAGGCGAGCACATCTTCCATGTCCCCCCCGGTGAAGGTGAGCTGGGCGTAGTAGGCGCCGTCTTCGTGCGTGGAGACGGCCACCTCGGCTCCGTCGACGGCGGGGAAGGGGAATCCGTCGGGAAGCTCGCCCGCTCCCACCGACACCCTGGCTTCGCCCTCCTCGTCTTCTATCGAGAACTCCAGGGTCCCACCTCCTTCGTCGATCTCGACGTCGCTCACCCCCTCCTGTCGCTCGATGGCCTCCTCGACGGTTTCCTCGACGGCTTTCGAGCAGGCCCCGAGGGCCAAGCCCAAGACCACGAGTGCGACGAGGAGAGTAGACCCTCGCATCGCAACCCCCTTGCCTCGAAACGGCTCCGTCCGAAAGCATGGGTCCCTCGCTCCGGCTTCGCCAGGGGCTTTCGCCTCTCTCGGTGCGGGTCCGGGCCGCCGCAAGACCCACCGCTGCTGCGCGGTCGCCCGGTAACGTGTCGGCGATGACGGACCCCGGTTCCCCGCCCTCGCCGGCCGAGGAGAGCTACTCGCCGGTGCGCCTGCCACCATGGATCCGCCGCCTGCTGGTGGTGCTGGTCTTGACGGTGTTGGGCACCCTGGTAGGGGTGTGGGTGATCCAGCGGGTACGCGGCTTGCTGGTCTCGCTGTTGCTGGCCTTGTTCCTCTCCTTCGCGCTGGAGCCGGCGGTGAAATACCTGGCGGATCGGGGTTGGCGCCGGGGCCTGGCAACCGCGGTGGTGTTCGTGGCCGCGTTCCTTCTCGGAGTGGGCTTCATCTGGGTCACCCTGCCTCCGTTCATCGAACAGCTGCAGCGCCTGGTGGAGGCCGCGCCGGGGTACGTGGAGCGGGTGCAGGAACTGGCGGAGAGATGGTTCGGCCTCGAGCTGTCGTCCGAGCGTATCGACGAGGCCCTGTCCGAGTTCGGTGGTTCCCTCCAGGGCTACGCCAGAGATCTCGCTGGGCGTCTCTTCGGGATCGGCACCCGGGTGGTCGGATTCGTCTTCCAGGGACTCACGGTTGCCCTGTTCACCTTCTACCTGCTCGCCGACGGCCCCCGCTTCCGGCGTGCCTTGCTCTCGACGCTCTCGCCCGAGCGGCAGCGGGAGGTGCTGCGGATGTGGGAGATCGCCATCGAGAAGACCGGCGGCTATGTCTACTCTCGCCTGCTGCTGGCTGCGGCGGCGACACTGTTCACCTGGGTGGCGCTGCGCATCATCGGGGTTCCGTACGCCCTGGCGCTGGCGCTGTGGGTGGGGATCATCTCGCAGTTCGTGCCCGCGGTCGGGACCTACATCGCGGCCGTGGTGCCCACTGCGGTGGCCCTGTTCAACGAGCCCGTCGATGCGCTGTGGGTGGTGGGGGTGCTCGTCGTCTACCAGCAGGTCGAGAACTACTTGCTGGCACCCAAGATCACCGCGCAGACGATGGCGCTGCACCCGGCAATGGCGTTCGGCTCGGCCATCGCCGGCGCCAGCATCATGGGCGCCCTGGGGGCGCTGATAGCGCTGCCGGCGGCTGCCATCATCCAGGCTTTCGTCTCCACCTACCTGGAGCGCCACCAGGTGGTGGACTCGCATCTCACCGCCAGCTCCCGGCCCTCCTCAGGGCGGGAGCGCGCCTCCGCGGAGAGCGCCGAGGGCGGCATGGCGCCGGCCCCCGGAGAGGCGCCGCCTGCCGAGGCCTGAGCCGGTCAATCCCGGCCCAGCGCGCTCGTCAAGAACCCGTGGATGCGATGGTGGGCCCGCTCCGCCAGCGCTATCGGAAAGGCATCGAACGCATGCACGGCTCCGGGATACACGGCGAGCTCGGCGCGGTTGCCCGCGGCCACCCAGCGGGCGTACATGAAGAGAGAATCGTCGAGGAGCGGGTCCAGGGTTCCCACGGTGAAGAGCGCCGGCGGCAGCGCCTCCAGGTCGGCGTAGAGGGGGGAGACGTCCGGGTGGCGGCGCCGGTCCCGATGGACGAAATGGTCGGCGAACCAGTGGATGATCGGAGTGGAGAGAATCAGGTTGCGCTCCCCCCAGCCCGCAGCGCTGGGCGTGAGGCTCAGGTCGAAGGAGCCGTAGAGGAGGTTGGCCGCCAGCACGCCGGTGAAACCGTGGCGGTCCCGGAGCCGGCACAGGGTCACCGCCGACAGGTGAGCCCCGGCCGACTCTCCGCCGACGAGAAGCTTGGAGGTGCCGAACTCGGCGGATGCGTGCTCGATGAGCCATCGCGCGGCCGCCTCACAGTCGTCGGGCGCTGCCGGGTACGGGTGCTCGGGCGCCAGACGGTATCCGATGCTCACCACCGCCACCCGGCACGCTCGGGCCAGCGCTTCCAGACGGGGGTCCTGATGGTGGGGGCCGCCGAGCACCCAGCCACCGCCGTGGATGTGCAGATAGACGCCTTCCACGTCCTCGGGCAGGAAGACTCGCACCGGTAGATCACCTTCCGGTCCCCGAATCGTCCGGTTCACGGCGAGCGACGAGAACTGCAGCGGGCCGAAGACCGATTTGCCTTCCTCGCGGGCACGGCGAGCCGCTTCCGGAGGCGTCTCGGTCAGCGGAGGCAACGTCGCCAGGGTCGCCTCCAGCTCGGCGTTGAATGCGTGGGTCTCGTCGTCGACGGAGCGGAAGAGCTCCGGGTCCATCGTTGCTCCCATCTCGGGGCTCGCTTGCGCGCCAGTCTGTCAGCTCCCCGTCCGCGTGTCAGACTGGTCGTCCAGCGGCGGGAGGTCTGTGGATGCGCAACGATCCCTTCGACGGAAGGGTGGCGGTCATCACCGGAGCAGCCAGCGGTATCGGAGCAGCCATGGCGCAGGCCTTCTCCAGCCGGGGGGCGCGCCTGGTGCTGGCAGACATCGATGAGCCGGCCCTGTTGGAGGCTGCGGCCGAGCTGCGAGCCGCCGGGGCAGAAGCGGAGGCGATACCTACCGACGTCACCGATGCGGACAGCGTGGAGGCGCTGGCCGAGGCGGCCGTGAGCGTATTTGGCGGAGTCCATCTGGTATGCAACAACGCCGGGGTGGCGCTGCAGGGGCCTCTCGTCGAGGCGACGCTCAACGACTGGCGGTACGGGCTCGGCGTCAACCTGTGGGGGGTGGTGCACGGCGTGCGTTCCTTCGTGCCGCGTCTCATCGCCCAGGGCGACGGAGGTCACGTGGTCAACACCGCCTCGATGAGCGGGCTGGTGGGCATGACGGGCCTCGGCGTCTACTGCGCCTCCAAGTTCGCCGTGGTGGGTCTCACCGAGTCGCTGGCGAGAGAGCTCAAACCCCACGGCATCGGGGTCAGCGTGCTGTGTCCCATGGTGGTCGATACCCCTATTGGCGAGCACTCGGAGCGGCTGCGCCCTCCCGAGCTGCGGGACGAGGGCCGGACGCCGCCCGAGGCCGGTCCCCTAGCCGGTGGTGTCATCAGCCCGGGCGAGGTCGCCGTGCGAGTCGTGAGCGCCATCGAGGCGGGCCGGCTCTACATCCTCACGCATCCCGAGCAACGAGAGCTGCTACGCCGTCGGGCGGCGCGACTCGACGAGGCGTGCGACTTCGTCTAGCGGGCCGGGTGCCATCGGTAGAGTCGCGGGCGAGTCGACGAGGAGGGCCGTATGGGCCCGTTGCAGGGTGTGACCATCATCGAGATCGCCGGGCTGGGGCCCGGCCCTTTCTGTGCCATGCTGCTGTCCGACCTGGGCGCCGAGGTCATCCGCGTCGACCGGGCGTCGTCGGTGCGGGGAGGGAATGCCGGGCGGCCGCCCGGGGACGTGATGAATCGGGGGCGCCGTTCCATCGGCATCGATCTCAAGCATCCCGACGGCGCCCCCACGGTGTTGCGGATGGTGGAAGCAGCCGACGGGCTGCTGGAAGGCTTCCGTCCCGGCGTGGCGGAACGCCTCGGGATCGGTCCCGAACCCTGCCTGGCGCGCAACCCGCGGCTGGTCTACGGACGGATGACGGGATGGGGCCAGGAAGGACCCCTGGCGCACGCCGCCGGCCACGACATCGATTACATCGCGCTGGCCGGGGCGTTGCACCCCATCGGGCGCGGCGGGGAGCCGCCGGTGCCACCACTCAATCTGGTGGGAGATTTCGGCGGCGGCGGCATGCTGCTGGCACTGGGCATGGTGGCGGGTCTGCTCGAGACGCAGCGCTCGGGGAGAGGCCAGGTGGTCGACGCGGCGATGGTCGACGGAGCTGCGTTGCTCACCACCATGTTCTACGGCATGCGCGAGCTGGGCCTGTGGAGCGAGGAGCGGGGGGCCAATCTGCTCGACACCGGTGCTCCCTTCTACGAGGTGTACGAGACCGCCGACCGCGGGTACGTGGCAGTGGGCGCGCTGGAGCCTCAGTTCTATGCCGAGCTGCTGGCCCGGCTCGGACTCGATGCCGATGAGCTGCCGGCCCAGATGGACCGCGCCAGTTGGCCGGCGATGAAGGAGCGCTTCGCCGCCCTCTTCAAGACGAGGACCCGTGACGAGTGGTGTGAGCTGCTGGAAGGCAGCGATGCCTGTTTCGCGCCCGTGCTGTCGATGGCGGAGGCCGCCGGGCATCCTCATCTCCGGGCGCGGAACACCTTTGTGGAGATCGCCGGAGTGACCCAGCCCGGCCCGGCACCCCGTTTCAGCCGCACGGTTCCGGAGGTCGCCGGGCCGCCGCCCCATCCTGGGCAGCACAGCAAAGAGATTCTGCGCGAGCTGGGAATCGATGACGCGGAGGTCGGTAGGCTGTACCAGGTGGGGGCAGTGCGATGAGACGCGGAGGTACGCGGTGACGTCACATACCATCGAACAAGAGCGGGAGCGGATCGAGGCCACCATCGGCGATCTGACGCTGGTCGACGTGATGGCACGCAACGCCGAGCAGCACGGTGACCAACCCGCCATCCACTGGCAGGAGAACGGCGGGTGGACCAGCCTCACCTGGTCCGCCTACCGGCAGACGGCGTTGGAACTGGCCGCCGGGTTCCGCACCCTGGGTGTGGGCAAGGGTGATTTCGTGGCGCTGATGGCCGCCAACCGCGCCGAGCATGTGCTCGCCGACATGGGAGTGGTGCACGCCGGCGCCTCCCCCGTCACCTTGTACAACACCCTGGCACCAAAGCAGATCGCCTACATCGCCGGGCACTGCGAAGCCAAGGCTGCGGTGCTGGAGAACCTGGAGTACATGAAGCGGTGGGAGGAGATCAAGGCCGAGCTGCCCAATCTGCGGTACGTCGTGCTGCTGGAGGGAGCAGAGAACTACCAGACCGCCGATTGGGTGCTCTCCTGGGAGGATCTGCTGGCGCGGGGCCGGGAGGCGCTGGCGGCGGATCGGGCGGCGGTGGAGGAGGCCGGGCGGTCGCTCACTCCCGACGACATCGCCACTCTCATCTACACGTCGGGTACGACCGGCACGCCCAAGGGGGTGGTGATCACCCACCGCAACGTGCTGTTCACGACGGAGGCCACCGACCAGACCCTCGACCTCCCGGACCACGCCCGCTCCATCTCCTACCTGCCCCTCGCCCACATCGCCGAGCGGATGGCAACCCATTACCTGGGCATGTGGAAGCTGGGCCAGGTGTACTACTGCCCCGACATGAACGCCATCCTGGAGACCGTACAGCACGCCCGGCCGGAGCTCTTCTTGGGGGTGCCCCGCGTCTGGGAGAAGTTCCAAGTGGGCTTGATGGCGAAGCTCCAGGCCGAGCCCAACTCGACCCGGCGGAAGCTGGCGATGGCGGCCATTGCCGCCGGCGAAGAGGCGGTACGTGCGCAGCAGGAGGGGAGGCGCCTCCCGTTGCCGGCTCGCCTCAAGCACCTGCTCTTGGAGCGGCTGGTGCTCTCGAAGATCCGCCACGGACTCGGTATGGATGAGGTGGAGATCGCGGTAACGGCAGCCGCTCCCATTGCTCCAGAGCTGGTGGTGTTCTTCAACGGCATCGGCCTCCCTCTCTACGAGCTGTACGGGATGACCGAATCGTCGGGCCCGGGTGTCACCAACCGGCCGGGTCACAACAAGATCGGTACGGTCGGTCAGCGCTATATGGGGGTCGAGCTGGCCACCGCCGAAGACGGAGAGATCGTGATGCGCGGCGGCATCGTCACCGGCGGCTACTACAAGGCCCCCGAGGCGACCGCGGAGACCTTTGCGTCGGATGGGTGGCTGCACACCGGCGACCTAGGGATTCTGGACGACGAGGGTTACCTCACGATCATCGGTCGCAAGAAGGAGATCATCATCACTGCGGCGGGCAAGAACATCGCCCCCGCCAAGCTCGAGAGCATCATCAAACAGCACCCGCTGGTTTCCCAGGTGTGCCTCATCGGCGACCAGCGCCGCTACATCACCGCGCTGGTGGCGCTCGACGCCGAGGTGGCGCCGGAGTGGGCGGCCAAGCACGGCCTCGACTACGTCGACCTGGCCGCGCTGGCGCAGCACCCCACGGTGCAGGCAGAGATGGAGCGCCTCGTCGACGAAGCCAATGCGCAGGTGGCGCGGGTGGAGCAAGTGAAGAAGTACCGCGTCGTGGGGGACGACTGGAGTCCGGAATCGGGTGAGTTGACCCCGTCGCTCAAGCTCAAGCGCCGGGTGGTGCACGAGAAGTACGCCGCAGCCATCGACGAGCTCTACGCGGAGGATTGACCCCTCCCCGCGGGGAGGGGCCGGCGACGCGCCGGATCGCTCCGGGCGCGGCGGCGTCGGACCGGGCACCCGGAGCCGGGGGGACCGGTAACGGGGTCCAGTGAGGAGGGAACATGTCCGACATCGTGTTCGACAACCGGGTCGCGATCGTGACCGGCGCCGGTGGGGGCCTGGGGAGGACCTACGCCCTCGAACTGGCGCGGCGCGGTGCGCGGGTGGTGGTGAACGATCTCGGAGGTGCCGTCGACGGGAGCGGCAAAGGCACGATGGCGGCCGACGGGGTGGTGGAGGAGATCGTCGCCGCCGGCGGCGAGGCTGTGGCCAACTACGACTCGGTAGCCACGCCCGAGAGGGGAGCGGCGATCGTCGCCACCGCCCTCGAGGCTTTCGACACGGTCGACATCGTCATCAACAACGCGGGCATCTTGCGGGACAAGAGCTTCGCCAAGATGGAGGAAGATGAGGTCCAAGCGGTGCTCGACGTGCACCTGCGAGGCGCCTTCCACGTCACCCAGCCGGCGTTCCGGGTCATGAAAGAGAAGGGATACGGCCGCCTGGTGTTCACCTCGTCTGCGGCCGGCATCTTCGGGAACTTCGGTCAGGCCAACTACGGCGCCGCCAAGATGGGCCTGGTGGGGCTCTCCAACGTGCTGGCCATCGAGGGCGCCAAGTACGACATCAAGTCGAACGTGATCGCTCCCATCGCCAGGACCCGAATGACCGAGGAGTTGCTCGGTCCGCTCGCCGAGATGGTGGATCCCAACCAGGTGACCCCGCTGGTGGTCTACCTGGCGTCGGAGGCGTGTGAGTTCACCCACCAAGTCTTCACCGCGGGCGGGGGACGCTATGGCCGCATCTTCGTCGGCGTGAACCAGGGTTGGTTCGCCGGGTCGGGTGCGGTGGTGTCGGCGGAGGACGTGGCCGCCCACATGGAGGAGATCCGGGACATCGACAGCTACGTCATCCCGGACAACGTCAGCGAGGAGACGGCGCTGCTCCTCCAGGCGCTGCAGGGTTAGGAGGCGCCATGCCGATCGATCTCGCCAAGGCGCTGGGTGCGGAGCTACCCGGCGGGTCGTCACAATGGGACGAGGACACCGTGATCCTCTACCACCTGGGGGTGGGGGCCGGAGCGCCGGCCACCGATCCTGGCGAGCTGGAGTACGCGTACGAGGCGAACCTCAAGGTGCTGCCCACGTTCGCCACCATCCCCCCTTTCCACACCATGGGAGGGATCGGGACTGTTCCCGGCCTCGAGTTCAACCCGGCGATGCTGCTCCACGGCGAGCAGGACCTGGAGATACGCAGGCCCATCCCCACTCGGGCCAAGGTCAGCCATCACGGCCGCATCGCCGCCATCTACGACAAGGGCAAGGGTGCGCTGGTGATCGTGGAGGTGGAGACCGCGAAGGATCCCGACGGGGACATCCTGTTCGTCAACCGCTCCTCGCTCTTCCTACGCGGTGAGGGCGGCTTCGGCGGCGAGCCGGGGCCGCCTGCCGGCAACCAGCCGCCGGACAGGGCGTGCGACCTGACGGTGCAATCACCGACCCTGCCGCAGCAGGCGCTGCTGTACCGGCTCTCGGGCGACAAGAACCCGCTGCACGCCGACCCGGCCTTCGCTGCCATGGGAGGCTTCGACCGGCCCATTCTCCACGGCCTGTGCACCTACGGCATCGTGTGCAAGGCAGTGGTGGATCAGGTACTCGACGGCGACGTGAGCCGCGTCGCTCGGTACCAGGCCCGGTTCGCCGGGGTGGTGTTCCCGGGGGAGACCATCGTTACCTCGGTGTGGCGGGAGGGCGATAGGCTCCTGCTGACGGCCACCACGGAAGAGCGGGGGGAGCCGGTGATCACGAACGCGGCGGTGATGCTCGCGGAGGAGGGCGGCGCATGACGACCGAGACCACGCAGCGCGACGAGACGCGGGTCGCCGAGCGCATCGACGAGTTGCTCGACACCCACGACCCCACTGCCACCGACGAAGCCACGTTCTGGGGCGCCCAGTTCGACCTGGGTCTCGCCTGGGTCCACTTCCCGGAGGGCCACGGCGGGCTGGGGGTGAGTCCCGGCTACCAACGCATGGTGAACGACCGCCTGCGAGAAGCGGGAGGGTCCATCGCCAATGTGGCCCGCAACCTGCTCGGCTACGGGATGGGTGCCCCCACGGTGAGCGCCCACGGCACCGAGGAGCAGCAGGACCGCTGGCTGCGCCCGCTGTTCACCGCCGAGGAACTGTGGTGCCAGCTCTTCTCAGAGCCTGGAGCCGGCTCGGACTTCGCCTCGCTGGCGACCCGCGCCGTGGCCGACGGCGACGAATGGGTGGTCAACGGCCAGAAGGTGTGGACCACCATGGCGCACGTCTCCAAATGGGGCATGCTGGTGGCCCGCACCGATCCCGAGGTGCCGAAGCACCAGGGCCTCACCTACTTCATCGTCGACATGCAGGCGCCCGGTGTGGAGGTGCGCCCACTGCGCCAGATCACTGGCGAGGCGGAGTTCACCGAGGTGTACTTCACCGACGTACGCATTCCCGACGCCAACCGGCTGGGGGACGTGGGAGACGGATGGCGGGTGTCGCTGACCACGCTGATGAACGAGCGAGTCGCCATCGGGTCCACCGTGACCCCTCGTGGCGGAGGCGCCATCGCCGACGCGGTCGACCTGTGGAAGCAGTTCGGTGATGGCGACCCGGTGCGGCGGGACCGGCTGATGCGGCTGTGGGCCGAGGCGGAGGCGCTGCGGCTCACGAACATTCGAGCCTCGCAGATGCGGCGCCGCGGCACCCCGGGCCCGGAGGGCTCCACAGGCAAGCTCCACTGGGCGGAGCTCAACAAGCGCATCTACGACTTCTGCATGGAGCTCATGGGGCCCGAGGGCATGTTGTACCCGTCGACCTTCGAGATGCTGCTTCCGGAGGATGCCGCCTTTGGCCGGCGCGATCCGCAGAAGAGCTTCCTACGCTCCCGGGCCAACTCGATCGAGGGGGGCACCTCGGAGATCATGCGCAACATCCTCGGGGAGCGCGTGCTGGGCCTCCCCGGCGAACCGCGGGTGGACAAGGACCTCCCCTGGAAGGACGTGCCCCGCAGCTGAGGACGCAGGAGCTTGCGGCGTCAGCAGTCGGTGAACACGTTGGCGTGGGACTCGGTCTCGATGCCCGGCGTGATCAGGAATCCACCGTGGTGCTCGAAGAAGAAGGTGTCACGGGCGGTCAGCTTCAGCAGGTAACCGGGGTAGCTCTCACCCGCGGTGAGGCCGTGTGCGTGGGGCGACTCGTTCAGCCAGTGGAAGTGGCTGTATCCCGGAGCGGCAGGGAGGTCGGCCGGGTCGACGCACCAGGACGGGTGCTGACCTTCCTCATGGCCGAGATAGGTCGCCCGGACGGGAGCGCCGTGCAGGACCCAACCCACGCTGCACTCATCGGGCATGTTGTTGCAGTTGGCATGGGTGGCTTTGGCGACGCCATCGGCGGTCACCTCGCCGGTGAACCGGATGTAGAAGAAGCCCTGCAGATGTCCGTCGGCGAGCAAGCTCTGCTGGTGGGTGTCGATGTGGTTGCCGAAGAAGAAGTCGAACGGCTCGTCGTGGCCGGCCCAGCGGTAACCGGTGGCCGTGGCGGCGGCGGCCGCCGCCACCGTCATGAGCAAGGCAAAGAGCCCGATGAGGGCAAGGCGACGGCGCATGGCGGATCTCCTCTCTGGTCGTCACCGCGATGCTACCGGTGGCGACCGCCCGCCGCCCGTGGCGGTCGACCGTGGGCCCGGGGTGACGCCCGGTGGCGGTGCAGATAGCCTGCCGTTCATGGCGGATGCGGAACATTCCCGGAGCCTTGTCGTCGTCACCCGCCGGCCGCCGGGACGGGCCCTGCAGCTGCTCGCCGCAGTGGCGGAGGTATGGCTGTGGGAAGAGGACCGGGTCATTCCCGGCGAGGTCCTCCGGCGGCAGGTCGCCGACGCCGACGGGCTCTACTGCATGCTGACCGATCCCATCGACGCCTCCCTCCTCGACGCCGCCCCGCGCCTGCGTGCCGTCTCACAGATGGCGGTGGGGGTGGACAACATCGACTTGGCGGCGTGCACCGCGCGCGGCATCCCGGTGGGCCACACGCCGGAGGTGCTCACCGAGACCACGGCCGACACCGCATTCGCCCTGCTCATGGCGTCGGTGCGCCGCATCGTCGAAGGAGCCGACTACGTGCGCGCCGGCGAGTGGCGTCGCTGGGAGCCCGACCTGCTGCTGGGTGAGGACGTCCACGACACCACGCTGGGCATCGTCGGCCTGGGCCGCATCGGCCGGGGGGTGGCGCGCCGCGCCGGGGGCTTCGGAATGCGCGTTCTCTATCACAATCGAACGCCCGACCTCGAAGCGGAGCGGGAACTCGGCGCCGAGTACCGCAATCTGCCCGACCTCCTCGCGGAATCCGACCATGTGATGCTGCTGCTCCCGCTCACCGACGAGACCCACCATCTGATCGACGAAGCGGCGCTGCGGCTCATGAAACCGGGCGCCACCCTGGTCAACGCCGCCCGCGGCGGCATCGTCGACCCGGCGGCGCTGTACCGGGCGCTGCGCGATGGGGTGATCGCTCGCGCTGCCCTCGACGTCACCGAGCCGGAGCCCATTCCCCCCGACGACCCGCTGCTCACGCTGTCGAACTGCCTGATCATCCCCCACTTGGGCAGCGCCAGCCACCGCACCCGGGCCGCTATGGCCGAGCTGGCTGCCGACAACCTGGTGGCCGCACTGCGGGGACTCCCCATGCTGCGCTGTGCCAATCCCGACGTGTACCCATGATCGCGGCCACTACTCGAGGCCGGGGATCACCGCCAGCAAGGTTCCCGAGGTGACGGAGACCATGGCGATGGGACTGGTGAACTCGTTGCTCACCCCCCGAGTAGAGCCCGGCTCCAGGGTCTCCCCGTCGAGAGCCCAGCGCAGCCCGCTGGTACGGATCCCGGTAGCGGGCCCGCCCACGGCCAGCAGGCTCACCAGCTCGCCGGGAGAGCCGTGCAGCCGGGCGGAGCCGTGCACCGCGTGTACCCGAGCGGGCCCCGCCAGCCACTCCACGTCGAGAGCGGCGTAGCGAGGCGACGTCAGCAGCTGGGCGTTGGCCAGCAGGTGGTCGAGGCGTTTCCCATAGCCGCCCACGATCATCACCCGATCCGCTTCGAGGCGAGCGGCAGTATCGAGGGCCAGCTCAAGATCGGTGGCGTCCTTCTCTCTCGGGTGCAGCTCGGTGGGGACGTCCCGAGCCGCCGCCAATCCTTCAACTGAGGCCGAATCCAGGTCACCGACGAGCAGGTCGACCGCTATGCCCAGAGCGCGGGCCTGGTCGAGGCCGGAGTCGGCGGCGATGACGAAGGCGTCGGCGGGCAGGTCTTCGAGGACGTCCGCGGAGACCGGTTCCCCTCCGGCGAAGATGACGGCGACCATAGGCTCGTCGTGGGGCAGTATTCCTCCCCGGTCGACGCCGTCCAGCCTATTCCGGACCCGCCTCCGGCGCGGGGCCGTCGGAATCTGGTGGTGTCGGACGGTCGTTGCCCAGCCAGCGTTCCAACCAGCCCAGCACCTCGCCGTACCAATGCAGCGAGTTGCGTGGCTTGAGGATCCAGTGGTTCTCGTTCGGGTAGTAGACCAGGCGGGCGGGAACCCCCTTCGCCCGCAGCACACCGTACAGCTCCAGGCCCTGGGTGAGCGGCACCCGGTAGTCGAGCTCCCCGTGGATCACCAGAGTCGGCGTAGAGTAACCGGCAGCGTGGGCGGCCGGGCTCCACCGTTCCACCACCACCCGGTCCTCCCAGATCTCGGCGCCGTAGACGTCTGCCCGGCCCTCGGTCCAATCGCTCGCGTACATGCCGCCCAGGTTGGTCACCGCGGCGTGGGCCACTGCGCAGGCAAAACGGTCGGTTTGGGAGGTGAGCCAGGTGGTCAGGTAGCCGCCGTAGGATCCGCCGGTGATGGCCATGCGGCTGTCATCTATGAAGCCGCGTTCCACCATCAGGTCGGTAGCCGCCAGGATGTCGGCGGTGGGCCGGTCCCCCCACGCGCCGCGGATGGAGGCTGCGTAGTCCTGCCCAAACGAGCTCGATCCGTGGAAGTTCACCATCATCACCACATAGCCGGCGGCCGCAAACACGTGGGCGTTCCAGCGGAAGTGGAACTGGTCCCCGAACATGCCGTGGGGCCCCCCGTGGATGAGATGGACCAACGGCCAGCGACGCTGTGGGGAGAAGTCGGGTGGATAGACCACGAAGGCCTGCACCTCAGCACCCTCCGCTCCGGGGAAAGCGAGGTCCTCCACCTCGCCGAGATGGAGCCCTGCCATCGCCTCGTCGTTGAAACCCGTCACTGCATGGAGACCGTCTCCTTCGAGCAGCACCACCTCGGGCGGCCTGCTGAGGCTCTCCCGCAGCAGGTACAGCGACCCGTCGGCCGCCGGTCGCGGCTGAGTCAGTGAGCCGTCGTACGCCAGCAGCTCGGGGATGCCGCCGGCGTCGATGTCGAGCCGGTAAGCCTTCACCCGCCCCCGATCCTCGGCAACCAGCGCCAGCTCACCTGCGCCGGTGAACTGCCATCCCCCCGCGGAGCGGTCCCACTCCTCGGTGAGGACTGTGTGGTCTCCCGAGTTGCGCTCGTAGCGGACGAGGCGCACCCGGTCGGCATAGAACAGCGGGTCCTCCTGCCGTCCGTACACCAGGTAGCGGCCGTCCGTGCTGTAACGCGGCCGGGTGTTGTTGCCGTGGTGGTCGGCGGTGAGACAGCGCACCTCGCCGCCGCCGGAGGGGACGGTGAAGACGGCCCAGCGCACCTCGCTGTGCGGCGGGCTGCTGGTGTCGGCCGAGAAGGCAATCTCGGCTCCGTCGGGAGCGACATCGTAGGAGGTGGCCAGCGCCTCCCAATTCCACCACCGGGTGGAGTCTGGGGTCAGGTCCACCGGGTCACCGTCCGGGAGGTCGAGGCGGAACAGGTGGGGTACCTTGCCATCGGTCAGCCAGCGGTCCCAGAAGCGGTAGAGACGGTCCTCGGTCACGTGGACGTCTACGGGGTCCGTGGCGCGCTGCTCAACGAGCTTGCGGGTCCCGTCGACGGTGAGCGCTTCCTTCAGCAGCCAACCCAGCATCACCAACCCTGATCCGTCGGGGAGCCAGCGGGCCGCTTCGGCGCCCAGCGGGAGATCGGTGAGCTGTTCGGGCTCCCCGCCGTCGAGGGGGAGTAGGAAGAGCTGGGAGTGGTCGCCCTTCTTGCGGGTGAACACGATCCGGGTACCGTCGGGGCTGATCGCCGGCTCCTTGGCGTCCTGGTCTTTGGCCGTCAGCGGCCGCGCCTCACCGCCGCCGGCAGGCACCCACCACAGCCGGGAGATCCCTTTGTTCTCCTCGACGTCGTGGGTGGTGACCGGGACCACCAAGAAGCTCCCATCGGGGGAGACCTCGGGGGCCGTCACCCGGGCCAGCTTCCACAGCTCCTCCGCGGCGAAGGGGCGTTGGTCGGGCATGGTGGGGACCGTAGCAGCCTGGCCTGCGGGCGGGGGAGGCCTAGCCCGGGGACCAGGAGGCGAAGCGGCCCGAAGCCACGCGACGCGGGTCGGCGTCATCGTGCACGGGCTGCACCCAGATCCCCACGTCGCCGTCGGGCTCCAGCGCGGCGTAAGCGTAGGCGGCACCGTCGGGCGACCACAGCGTCAGGCTCTGGGCGTACTGGTCCCAAAACGGCAGGTAGTCGGTGGCCAGAGTGGCCGTGGGCACGAAGCGATCGAAGCGAAGCGACCGCTCTCCATCCCACACCCGGGGTTCGACCGCCAGACCGTCGTCGCCGCGGACTGCCACCAGCACCAGCAGCAGGGTGCCGGTGGGGCTCCACTGAAAGCCGAGCACGTTGCCGCTCGCCACCTCCTGTGACGTGCCGGCGGTGAGGTCCGCCACCCGCAGTGTGCCCGCACCGGTGGCGGGTACGTGCGGCCGCACCGCGTACGCCAGCGCGTTTCCGTCGGGTGCGAGCTGAAAGGCGACGACGCCCTCGAAGTCGGCGACCCGCTGCAGTGTCTCGCCCGCGGTGTCGGCCAGCACCAGTTGCTGCGGCCCCGCGGTGGACTGCATGGCCAGCACTCCTCCTTGTGCCGAGACCGCGTCGGGGTTGGGTTCGACGGCGAACACCAGGCGGGCTCCTCCTGGGGCCCACTGCGGCGCCTGAAACCGTCCCCCCGTCACCGGCAGGGTGCGACGCGCTCCGTCTCGCTCGAGGATGGCGAGGCGTTCAACGCCCACGTGGGTGAGCAGACGGAGGCCGTCGGGAGACCACGAGAAGTAGTAGGGGCGACCCTGGTCCAGCACCAGCGCCGCCGGCGACTCCTCCCCGGCTTCCAAGATCCCGAAGGCGATCGAGCCGGAGCTCTGGCTGTGGAGGAACGCCAGCCGGCTCCCGTCGGGGCTCCAGGAGTAGTAGAAGGGCGGGCGTTCGACCGCGGCCCGGGTACGTGTCTCGCCGTCGGCGTCTGCCACCACGATGGATGCCGCCGTGTCGTCCTGGGTGAGTTCGCTCCACGCCACGCGCTCACCGGTCGGGTCCCAGGTCGGCTGCAGGTAAGCACGGCCTGGAGCGGCGTCATCGGTGAGGGTCACCACGTGGGAGCCGTCGGGGTTCATGGTGAAGATGTTGCCGTCGGCCCCGAGCACCAGGAGCCTGCCCGGCAGAGGATCGGCGACCTCCGACGAACCCACGGAACAGCTCAGCGCGGCCATGGCCAGCGCCACCAATGCTGCGGTCCTACCCACCGGTCACCTCGGCGGCGATGGTACCCCGGGGGTGGGTAGAGGCGGTAGGTCGCGCTCGATCAGGAGCAAGCGGCCGCCCGCCGTTCCTGCGCCGCGTCCCCGACGTGACGGGTTCCATATACTGAGCGGAGAGTGGCCGCTCGCCTACATGCGGCCCGGGTGGAGGGGGATCGCCATGCGTCGCTTCAGCACACTCATCCTGGCCGTGGTGCTGTCGGTGTTGCCGTTGGCGGCACAGGCCGGCACCGGTGAGCTCGACTACGGGCGCCAGGCTCGGCTGCTTCCGTCCAACGGAGAGATCTACGGCTGGATCAAGGATCTATGGAGAATCGGCAGGTCGTCGGACATCGGCTTCCGGCAGGCGGGTACGGATGCCGACCACGCTGCCGCCCACTACCTCGCGGCGCAGCTCGAGGACTTCGGCCTCAGCGACGTGCGCCTCGAGCCGGTGGAGTTCACGCTGTGGACGCCGCACTACGCCGCCCTCGAGGTCGAGGTGGGGGGGACTCCGGTCGAGATGCCCGTCGGCTACATGCCCTACACCCGCAGCACGCCACCCGAGGGGACCGTTGGAGAGCTGCTGTACGTCGGCCGGGGGATGGATCCGGCCGCCTTCGCCGGCGCGGCCGGGAAGATCGTCGTCGTGGACCTGTGGGCGCCGGGCCTTCCCTACGACACCGTGTTCGCGCCTTTCGAGCTGTTCACCTACGACCCGGACGGCACGCTGCCCGGTGCGAAGGTGACCCAGAACTGGCCGGTCCACAACCACGTGTCGCCCACGTTGATCGCCTACAACCTGGCGAGGCTCCACGGCGCCGCCGGCTTCATCGGCATCCTCGATTTCGATCTCGGCGACGCCGACAGCTACTACGCCCCTTACGACGGGATCGTGAAAGACCTGCCCGGTCTCTACCTGAGCAGGAGCCGGGGGGCCTACTTGAGGACTCTGCTGAGCGCCGGCCCGGCGACGGCGACCATGCGGCTGCAGGCCACCGTGTCTCCAGGGATCACCTACAACGTCGTCGCCACCCACCCCGGCCATGGCGACGAGGCGATCCTCGTGACCAGTCACCACGACGGCTGGGCCGTCAACGACGGCTCCGGGACCGCGGTGGTGCTGGCGCTGGCCAAGTACTTCGGGCAGCAGCCGCCGCTGGACCGGACGCTGGTCTTCCTGCTCGCCGCCGGGCACTTCATCGGCGACATCCCCACCCGAGCCTTCATCGAAGAGCACCGGGACATGCTCGATTCGGTGGTGGTCAACCTCAACGTCGAGCACATCGCCGCCGAGGTGGTGGAGGTCGACGGCCAGTTCGTCAAGAGCGGGTTGGTGGCCCCACGGGCCTTCTTCATCTCCGGGCCGCCCTTTGGCGGCAACCCCTACCTGACCACGTTTGCCAAGGAAGCGGTGGAGAAATACGAGCTGGAGCGGACCATCGGCATCCCCGCGCACGGGCCGCTGGGTGCTCACCCGCCCGGGGTATCGCAGTGGTACCACGCCGAGGGCATTCCCATCCTGCACTTCATCAGCGGTCCGGCGGTGATGTTCAGCCCCCACGACACTCCCAACAAGGTCGCGGTGGGCCAGCTGCGACCCGTCACGGCAGCGTTCGTGGACATCATCGAAGAGGTCGACGTCACCGACGCCGCGCTCTTGCGGTAGCAGCGGCTCAGGGCCGCGGGCGGTTGCTCAGGGCCGCCCGCGGCGCTCCGTCTCCTGATTGAGCCGGCGCAGGCGCTCCTTCGGCCCTGCGGGGAGCGGCGTCGCCGGTGCCCGCCATCTCCAGTTGCCTGCCGGCCGTCCCGGATAGTTCATGCGGGCCTCGGGTCCCAGCCGCAGCACGTCCTGGAGCGGAGCCAACGCGTAGGCCGCACGCGACCGCCACGCCGCCTCGATCAGATCCCAGGCGATGTCCCGTCCCTCCACTCCCAGATAGCGGCGAGCGAACGCTCGTTCCTCGGCCGGGGCGGTCTGGTACCAGCCGATAGTGGTGTCGTTGTCGTGGGTGCCGGTGTAGACCGCGCACTGGTCGGGATAGTGGTGGGGGAGGAACTCGTTGCTCTCGTCATCGGAGAACGCGAACTGGAGGATCTTCATCCCGGGCAGCTCGAATGCGTCGCGCAGGGCGATCACATCGGGAGTGATCTCTCCCAGGTCCTCGGCGATGATGGGGAGGCTCCCCAGCGTCTCCCGCACGGTGGCCAGGAAGTGCTCACCGGGGGCGTCCACCCATCTTCCCTTCTCGGCGGTGGGCGCATCCCCCGGCACCTCCCAATACCCGGCGAAGCCGCGGAAGTGGTCGAGCCGGACCACGTCCACCATGTCGAGGACGGCGCCCAGACGGCGCAGCCACCACTCGTACCCTCCGGCGCGGTGCACGTCCCAGCGGTAGAGAGGGTTGCCCCAGAGCTGGCCGGTAGCGGAGAAGTAGTCGGGAGGAACCCCCGCCACCACCGTGGGGCGTCCGTCGTCTCCGAGGAAGAAAAGCTCCCGGTTCGCCCAAACGTCCGCCGAATCGTGAGCAACGAAGATGGGAAGGTCGCCGATGATGCGGATACGCCGGGCCGCGGCGTGGTCGCGCAACGCCGCCCACTGGCGGGAGAACAGGAATTGGAGGAACACGTGCCGCTCCACGCGCCGGATGAGGGTCTCCCCGGCCTGGCGCAGCGCATCGGGATGGCGGTCACGAAGCGGCGCCGGCCACTCCACCCAGGAACGGCTTTCGTGGACCTCCTTGATGGCCATGAATAGCGCGAAGTCGTCCAGCCAGGGCCGGTGTTTCTCCCGGAAGGCGTCCACCGCCCGGCTCCACCTCCGCCGGCGGCGGCCGGCGGAGCGGTGGAAAGCCCGATCGAGCAGAGACAGCTTCCAGCGGATGACCGCCCCGTAGTCGACCTGGTCCCGGGGAAAGGCAGGCGCGTCGGCGAGGTCGCCCCGCTTCAGCAGACCGTCGTCCACCAGCAGCTCGGGACTGAGCAGGTAGGGGTTGCCGGCGAACGAGGAGAAGCACTGATAGGGCGAGTCGCCGTACCCGGTGGGTCCCAGCGGCAGCACCTGCCACAGGCTGCAGCCGGCTTCGGATAGGTCGTCGAGCCAGGAGCGCGCTGCCGGACCGAGATCACCGATGCCGAAGTCACCCGGCAGGCTGGTGGGGTGCAGCAGTATCCCGGCCGCTCTCTCCAACTTCATGGCCGGGCAAGCTACCGGCGCTGGGTTGCGGCTCCAAAGCGCAGGCACCCTTTCGGAGAGCCGCGTTGCCGACCCACCCTCTCGCCTTGTAGCGTCGGCGCATGACCGCGTTGAAGGTGATCGGGTTCCTGCTGGGGGCGGCGGTGGTTGGCTGGACCCTGCTGTCCGCGGTCACCACGGTGATCTTGCCCCGCAGCAGCGTGAGCCTCCTCTCCCGCTCGGTGTTTCGGGGCACCAACGTGCTGTTCCGCTTCCTGGCGGCGGAGCGGCGCTCCTTCGAGAACCGCGACCGGGTCATGGCGCTCTACGCACCGGTCAGCTTGCTGCTGCATCCGGTGGCCTGGCTGGCGCTGGTATCGACCGGCTACATGGTGATGTTCTGGGCGGCCGGCGACCGCTCCTGGTCAGAGTCATTCCACCTCAGCGGGTCGTCGCTGCTCACCCTCGGCTTCGCCAACGTGGACACGTTGCCGGATCGCCTGCTGGCGTTCTCGGAAGCCACGCTCGGCCTGGGTCTGGTCGCGCTGCTCATCACCTTCCTGCCCAGCATGTACAACGCCTTTTCCCGGCGCGAAGCCTTGGTGGGCCTGCTGGAGGTGCGGGCGGGGTCACCGCCTTCGGCAGTTGAGTTCCTGGAGCGCTACTACCGCATCCAGTGGCTGGACCGCCTGCCGGAGACCTGGCGGCAGTGGGAGGTGTGGTTCGGGGACGTGGAGGAGAGCCATACCTCCTACGGCGCGCTGGCGTTCTTCCGCTCCCCCCAGCCCGACCGCTCCTGGGTCGTCGCCGCCGGCACGGTGCTGGACGCCGCCGCCCTGACGGTCTCGCTGCTCGACGTGCCACGCCAGCCGGATGCCCACCTGTGCATCCGCGCCGGCTACATCACCCTGCGCCGTATCGCCGGGTTCTTCGGGGTTCGCTACGACCCCGATCCCCGCCCCGATGACCCCATCAGCATCAGCCGCGAGGAGTTCGACCAAGTGTGCGAGCGCCTGGCCGCGGTGGGAGTGCCGCTGCGCGCCGACCGGGATCAGGCCTGGCGCGACTTCGCCGGCTGGCGAGTCAACTACGACACGGTGTTGCACTCGCTGGCCGAGCTGACGATGGCGCCCTACGCGCCCTGGACTTCGGATCGCTCGCCTCCCAGCCACACCCCTCCCAAGGTGGCCCGCTGGGGGCTGCGCGCCCGGCGGCGCGAGCCGGAAACGCCGCTCAGCTCTCGATGATCACTTCCAGCTCGGTGTGGGCGGTCCGCAGCGCCCCTTCGACCTCGTCCGGCGTCGCCCCCCGGGCGAAGAGAAAACCCAGGTAGCGGCCCCCTTCGGGAACGGGAGCGATCCACTCCCCGGCGGGAACGGTGACCTCGAGATCGGTGATGCCCGGCACGGCTCGCGCCGCCTGCTGGTTGCGAATCTCGCGGAACCGGCCCGCCCCGGGGATGGGGATCATCATCACCCCGGCGGCTTCCTCTTGTCGGCGCAGCCCGGGGTCCGGCATGCCGAGAGCGTGCCGCAGCAGCACCGCCTCCAGCGGAGTGCCCAGCAGCCCGAAGCGCAGCGTCCGTCCGCATAGCCCGCCAATCGAGCGGGCGGCGACCTCCACCAGCGACACCTTGCTCCCGTCGATCCGCAGCTCGGCGTGGACCGGGCCCTCCCGCAGTCCCAGCGCGGCTACCGCCCGGGCGGTGACCGCGTACACCTCGTCCTGCATCTCGGGATGCAGGCGGGAGGGAGTGATGAGAATGGTCTCCTCGAAGTAGGGACCTTCCTGGGGCTCCGGCTTGTCGAAGAGGGCCAGCACTTCGAGCCGGCCGTCGCGCAGCAGGCCCTCCAGCGCGACTTCGATGCCCGGCAGGTAGCTCTCCACCAGCAGGGGCTCGTTGGGGTTGTGGCCGGCTGCGGCCAGGATGCGCCGGATGCGCTCCGCGGTGGGGGCCGCCTGCTCGGGATCGTCCACGCGGATGACGCCCCGTCCCGCCGAGAGCGACAGCGGCTTGAACACACAGGGGAATCCCACCACTTCGGCGAGGGCGGCCACATCGTCGCCTGCTCCGACCAGCTCGAAGGCGGGCTGGGAGACTTCGGCCCGCTCCAGTCTCCGGCGCAGCAGCGCCTTGTTGCGGGTGGCTGCCACCGCCTGCGGCGGGTTGTGCGGCAGCCGCAGCTCGGTGGCCGCCAGCGCAGCTACGACCACCCCGGTGTCGTCCACCGCCATGATGGCGTCGATGGGGGAGCGATCGGCCAGCTCGACGATGCTTGCCGCGGCGGACTCCGGCTGCCGGCAGTCGATCCGAATGAAGCGGTCACCCATTTGCCCGGCCAGCGGTTGCGTCTCCTCCGAGGCGACCGCCACCTCGATGCCGAGGCCGGCGGCAGCCTCCAGGAAGTCGTTGGCGCGGTAGGTCGCCGTCGGCAGGATGAGCAGAACCCGGGGCACGTCTTCCATGATGCCCTACCGGCGGGGGTATTCGGTCGCTACCGGCTTCCAAGGGGTACCATGAGGCGCCGGTTGTGGGAAGGCAGCATGAGTAACGAGCGGATTCTGGAAATCGGCGACGAGGCCGTCGCCAAGATCTTGGAGCTCCGGGAGCAAGAGCCCGGCGACGCCGAGTACGCCCTCTTCATCGAGATCACCGGGATCCGCGGCGGCCAGTTCGCTTACGAGCTGAGTTTCATACCGGTCGAGGACCGGGAGGATTCCGACGTCCTCGAACGGCACGGCGATCTACCGGTGGTGGTCGCCGGGAAGGACATCGACAAGCTGCGCGGCTCGGTGCTGGCCATGTCCACCGATCCGGCGGCACCCGGCCTGTCGATGAACAACCCCAATGCGCCCGCCACGCCCGAGATCGAGGCCGTGACCGGCGAGCTGACCGGCCCTCTTGCCGAGCAGGTGGCCCAGGTACTCGCCGAGCAGGTCAATCCGGCCATCGCCGCGCACGGTGGGGCGGCAGAGCTCGTGGGCGTGGAGGGGGACACGGCCTACCTCCGCCTCACCGGGGGCTGCCAGGGCTGCGGACTGGCTCAGGTGACCCTCAGCCAGGGCATCGAGCGCATCCTCGTGGAGGCGATTCCCGAGCTGGTGAGCGTGGTGGACGTCACCGACCACGCCGCCGGCGACAGTCCCTACTACCAAGCGGCGAAGAAGTAGCCGGCGCAGCTAGTTCGACGGCTCCCGCTAGCTTCCTGATGCTGCCAAGCTGAGGGAGATGTCGACGAGGCGATGGCGAGTGACCTCGCTGCTGGGCGCAGCGGCGCTGCTACTGGCCGCGTGCACCGCCGGCTCCTCTTCTCCGACCACCTCGCCGGTAGCAACCGGTGAGCAAGCCGGCTCTGCGGCAGCCCCGGAGGAGGGCACCGCGCGCTCGTTCGCCGGCACCGTGGCGGCGCCCGAGTTTCCGCCCGGGCTCGACTGGCTCAACACCGAGCATCCGCTGACCCTCGCGGGTTTGCGCGGCAAGCTGGTGCTGCTCGACTTCTGGACCTACGGGTGCATCAACTGCATCCACATCATCCCCGACCTGGAGCGCCTCGAGGAGGAGTACGCGGACGAGCTCGTGGTGATCGGGGTGCACTCGGCCAAGTTCGACGCCGAAGGGAACACGGAGAACATCCGCCGCATCATCCTCCGCTACGGGCTGCAGCATCCCGTCGTGAACGACGCCGATTTCCTCGTGTGGCGGCAATACGGGGCACGAGCGTGGCCCACGGTGGTCCTCATCGACCCGGCGGGAAACGTGGTGGGCGTTCACGCCGGAGAAGGCGTGTATCCGGTCGTACAGCCGGTGGTCGAGGCCTTGGTGCGGGAGTTCGACACCGAGATCGACCGCACCCCGCTGCGGCTGCGGCTGGAACGGGACGGGCTCCCGGCAACGGTGCTCTCGTTCCCCGGCAAGGTTCTCGCCGACGTCGCACGAAATCGCCTGTTCATCGCCGACAGCAACCACCACCGGGTAGTGGTGGCGCGGCTCGAGGATGGCGAGGTGGTGGCTGCGTACGGCAGCGGCCGCCGTGGTTTCGCGGACGGGGCGGCAGACGTGGCTACGTTCGCGCAACCACAGGGGATGGCCCTCGCCACCGACGGCAGCACCCTTTTCGTGGCGGACACCGGCAACCACGCGATACGCGCCGTGGACCTTGCAACCGGCGAGGTATCGACCCTGGCCGGCACCGGCCGCAAGGGTCTCTTTCCCCCCGCAGGAGGACCGCTGGCCGAGACCGCCCTCTACTCGCCGTGGGACCTGGAGCGCGACGGCGAGCTCTTGTATGTGGCCATGGCAGGTGCCCACCAGGTTTGGGTGCTCGACCTCGCCGCCGGCACCGCCGCGCCCTTCGCCGGCAGTGCCCGGGAGGGAACTCGGAACGGCACGGCTTCCGAAGCCGAGCTCGCTCAGCCCAGCGGCCTCGCTCTCGACAGGGCGGGGCGCCTCTACTTCGCCGACTCCGAATCCAGCTCCATACGGTTCGTCGACCGCGGCGACGGCGAGCCGGAGGTGGGCCTCCTCGCCGGCGGCGCCAGCAGCCTGTTCGAATTCGGAGATCGGGACGGAAGCGGACCCGAAGCCCGCTTGCAGCACCCGCTGGGAGTGGCCGTCGACGCCGGCTACGTGTGGGTCGCCGACACCTACAACTCCAAGATCAAGCGGATCGATCCGGCCGGCGGTGCCGTCGTCACCCTGGCCGGGGAAGAGGGGGGGTGGCGCGACGGTCCCGAGCCGCTCTTCTACGAGCCGGGAGGCATCGACGCCGCCGGCGGGATGCTGTACGTGGCCGACACCAACAACCATGTGGTGCGCATCGTCGACCAGGAAACCGGTGCCACCCGCACGCTGGTGCTGAAGGGGTTGGAGCGCTTCCTCCCCTCGGGGGACGAGGAGGATTTCAGAGGCCGCACCATATCCCTCCAACCAGTGGCGGTGGCTGCGGGGCCGGGCAGCATCGTCCTCGACGTGCGACTGCCGCCCGGCTACAAGGTGAATCCGGACGCGCCGTCACGTTTCGAGTGGCGCGCCGATGGGGGGGCGGTCACCCTGGCGCCCGGCACCGGCGGTGCCGTGGTCGATCCCAGCTTCCCCCTTGAGTTCCCTGCCGAGTTCCGGCGCGGCGAGGGGACGCTGACCGGGGACATATCCGTCGTCTACTGCGAAGCCGAGCGGGAGAGCATCTGCCTCTTCGATCAGGTGCGCGTCTCCGCGCCGCTCCGCGTCGGCGACGGCGAGAGCTCGGTGGTGACCGTGGCCTACGACATCGAGCTGCCGGCGGGTCTGGGCGGCGGTGCCGGAAGCCTCGGGGACTAGGCGGGGCCAGTCGGTGGGCGCTGCGGCAGGGGAACGCTCACGTACTGTGAGCGTGTGGGTTGGCCTCGAAGCGAAGAAGAGCTTGTCGCCGTCCAGGAGGAGCTGGCAACCCGGCAGCCACCCTGGTGGCGGCTTCCTGCCGCGGGGTGCCTCTTTGGGGGTTGCTTCGTCTGTTTCGCAGGGGACGGGTCGGGACCCGGAGCGGAGGGCGACCCGGGGTGGGCGGGTGCCGCCCTCACCGGGGCACAGCGGGCGGTGGTGGCGGTGGACGGGACCGCCGGAGCTCCCTACGAGCCGGGGCTGCTGGCGATGCGAGAGGGGACACTGCTGGAGATGGCGGTGCGCGCCTTGCCGCGCCGGCCCGACGTGCTGCTGGTGAATGCCACCGGGCGGGATCATCCGCGCCGGGCCGGGTTGGCGTTGCACCTGGGTGCCGTGCTCGAGGTGCCCACCGTGGGGGTGACCAACCGCACCCTCGTCGCGGGCGGTGATTGGCCGGGACCGCGGCGAGGGGAGGCGGCTCCCCTGGTGCTCGAGGATGAACTGGTGGGCTGGTGGCTGCGCACCCGCGGTGGTGCCCGTCCGGTGGCGGTGCACGCCGGCTGGCGCACCGACGCGGATACCGCTCGCCAGGTGGTAATGGCCGCCACCAAGCGAGTGCGCACACCGGAGCCGATCCGGCGCGCCCGCCGGGCGGCTCGTGCCGCTCGTAGCCGGTCGCGCTGACCTGGTCTTCTCGCCGGCCGTAGGGGTACGAGACCCTGATGAAGGGGACCGTTGGCCCTATCGGAGCACACGGTGCCGTGCTTTCCTCTCATGCAAGCGAGAGGGAGCAGCTCGTGCTGCGCCACGTGTCCTTCTTCGTTACGGTTCCCACGCCCTACACGGTGGCGTGCCGGTTGTTGCGTGATCAACCGGAGCTGCTGCTACAGCCGGCCACCGAGGCCGCGGCAGGCGCGCACGATGAGCCCGCTCCCGTGCTCGACGTGGAGTTGGGCGTCTTCACCTTCAGCAAGGAACTGGCGCTGCAGGTGGGGGAGTTCGAGGAGTCGACCGAGCCGCGCCAGCGGGCGCGTCGCAAGGTCCGCTGGGAGGCGGCCGAGCACCCCGGCCTCTATCCGGTCATGGACGCTTCCATCGAGATCTGCCCTTTGTCGGGGGAGGAGGTGCAGGTGAAGCTGGTGGGCTGGTACCGCCCTCCGCTCAGCGTGGTAGGGGCGGTGGCGGATCGGCTGGCGATGCGACGCGTCGCCGACGCCTCCTTGCAGCGGCTCTTCCGCCGCCTCGCTGCCACCCTGGAGGAGGCGTCTCCCAACGGGAGCAGCTGAGCTCACCGGCTGGAACTGAGGAGGCGGCCGCCGCACTACCACAGAGAAAGGCTCCGCCATGCCTGCCGGCGCGGGGAGCCCCTCTCTTCGGTCTGTGTGTCGTCGACCTGGCCCAAGTGTGTGCGCCGCCACCGCGCTCCACCAGGGTCGAAAGTCCCTGGCAGCATGGTCGGCTTCATGGGACGCCGTTCCCGCGCATCAGGCACGCCGCCGTCACCCAGACCCGGCGCGTCTCATCGACCAGGCCGAGGCCGAGATGATGATCCCGGCCCGGCCGTTCGCTAACGCACCACCAGCCGGGTGACCGACTCGGTGTTGCCGATCAAGTCCTCCCGGTCGAGCCGCATCGGCTTGTAGGTCCAAGTGGCGTACAGCTCCAGCTGATCGGCAAAGTGGGGGCTGGCGGGGTCGCCGCTCTGGCCGGGCGAGATCACGTTCTCCCCGTAGAGGTGGGGGCCCATGCCCAGGTGGACGATCTGGTTGTAGGTGCCCCGGTTCATCCAGGGTGTGTCCGGCACCCCGGCAACGCCCATCGGCGCCCAATGAATGCGAGCCGCCGGCTGGAGCCAGTCGCCCATGTCTGCGGACCCGTACCCGGCGGTGAGGCCGTCTAGCGCGTCGCTGAGGGATCCCGTCACCGCTGCGCCCGCCGTCTCGCCGTCGAGGTAGTCATGGAGCAGCGGCAGCGGCGCCACACCACCATCCGCTGGCGGTGACGCATACCAGAGCAGGCGGTACACCATGTTCCCGACCACGTTGGGCTCGCTCGAGGGCCCCAATTCGTCGGCGAACACGCGGCCGGTGAGTTGCTGCCACCAGGTGTTGAAGATGGCCACCGCCGGGCTGTCGTAGCGGCCATCTCCGTCGGCATCCTCTTGGATCCAGTCCCAGGACTCCAACAATGCGACGACGCCCGGCAGCCGGGGATCGGCCGCGGTGTCTACGTACGCCAGCAGCTCGTCGAGCAGCGTGGACACGAACACGGTGTCGGCGCTCCCCGACGGGGTGTCGGTGGTCCAGCCGGCCAAGCGGTTGATCTCCTCGACGGTCGCCACGGTGGCGCCGCCCGGCGCGAGGTGGGAGAGCAGGTTGATGAGCGTGTTGACCCGGTGGGTGGGCCCCCAATCCCAGAAGCCGGCTGTCGAGTTGTCCCAGTCACGCGCCGGCTTGTTGTTCCAACTGGTGAGCCAGCCCTGCTCGGGGTTGAGGGCGCGCGGCATGTCCTCCCAGGGGATGAAGCCTTGCCACTCGGCGCCGCCGGTGCCGTCGTGGGGGAACCAGGGGTTGTCCCCGGCAGCACGCTGGGGTATCCGGCCGATGTGCCAGTAGGCGATGTTGCCCCGTGCGTCGGCGTACAGGACGTTGAAGTTGTAGGCGATTCCGGACAAGGCGGCGGCGAAGTCCTCGATGGAGCGCGCCCGGCTCAGGCTCAACCAGGCCTCCATGCTCGCCAATTCCTCCCCCCGGGTGGGGTTCTTGAGGGTGAGGGCGACACCGGGGGCGTCTCCCACCACCGGCCCGTGGATGGAGGCACAGAACTGCTGTGCCACCTGGCCGATCCCCCGCACCGGGATCTGTTCGACCCGGCAATCCAGATCGCGCCACTCACCCCGGTAGAGGTACTGCCCCGGGTCGGCGGGATTGAGTACCTCCACGTAGATGTCGGTGTTGTCGGAGCCGCCCGAAGTGAGAGTCCAGGCCAGCTCGGCGCCCACCCCGATGGGGGTCCCCGGCCATCCCGCCAGCTCCATTCCGGTGACGTCGAAGCCGGCGCCGTGAATGCCGATCTCGTGGTTGATCTGCGGCGTCGTGTAACCCATCTGGGGGCCGCCCAACAGCAGGGCGTGCCCGTCCGCGGAGAGCTTGGGAGCGATGACCAGCGCGTTGGAAGAGGGCCCCCGCTGCAATCCGGCCCGCTCCAGGGAGCGCGTCCAGGCGGCGCGAGCCGAGGCGTAGTCGGCGGCGGCCCGCCCGTAGGCCGGAGGCAGCGTGGGCAGCGGGCCTGCTCCCCGGCGCACCGGGCCGATGGCTCCTGCGGCGGGCGCCGTGGTAGGCGCGGAGGGGTCGTTGAGCCAATGGGTATCGGCGAACACCGCCACACCTGCGGCAGGGCCGAGGCGGGAGGTCAGGTCGTCCCAGGCTTCGAGGTTGGCGGGCTCCTCTTCGCCAAACCAGCCGAAGAAGCTGGCGAAGAACATGAAGGTGGCGATGGAGTCGTCCACGGTCCAGGCACGGGGCGGCGGCAGTCCCAGGGCCGCATACTCGACGGGAAGGCGCCCCGTGGCGGCGGCTTCCTCGATCCAGGCGTTCATGCCCGCGGCGTACGACTCCAGCACGGTTTGCATCTCGGGAGATGCTGCCGCGAATTGGGCCGCGCGGCGCTCTGGGGGGCCGAACAGATTGCGGGCGAAGATGTCGCCCCCCAGCGAGCCGGGCCCGAAGAGCTCGGCGGAAGTGCCGGTGCCGAGGCGCCGGAACACGTCCGCCTGCCAGAGACGGTCCTGGCCCTGCGCGAAGCCGATCCCGTAGAACAGCGACTCCAAGGTGGAGCCGTACACGTGAGGCACGCCGTAGTCATCCCGGATGATGCGGACCGCTCCCGCGGCCGAGTCTTCCGGAGCAGCCTGCGCAACTGCTGCCGTGGCTACCAAGAGCGTGAGTGAAACGAGAACTGTCGACCAGCGCCGCATGGTTTCCCCCTCCAAGCCGGGTCTGCCGTGCAGCCTACCGAAGTCGGTACCGGGGGCGAGGCCGCGAGGTGGGTAGCCTCGCAGCTGCTGAGGCCTCCACGGAAGGGCCCATGCCGGCACACCAGCGCCCCGCAATGTCGACCACGCTGACCGCAGCCCTAGGGTTGGCCGTACACCTCGGCCTGGGAGTGCTGATCCTGGCCTCCGGCGTGGTGGCCCCACCGTGGGCGGTGGGGGGCCTGCTGGTGCTGTGGGCCGTGCTGCTGGTGGTGGGCATGCGAGGATGGCGGAAGCGATTGTGGGCGGTGGTGCTGCTGCCGGTGGCGATGTTCCTGTGCTGGCTCTTGGTGCTGTACCTGGGCGCCGAGCTGCTCGGCTGGTCGGCGTAACCCGCTCGCTCGGCACGGGGGCCGCCATCCCTCAGCCGGTGGAGCACTCACCCCCTAACATCGCCGCGCATGAGCACCGAGAAGCCGCCTACCCCGCCGCTGCGGGCGGCGGTGCTGACCGTCTCCGACGGGGTGGCGGCGGGTACCCGGCAGGACGACTCCGGCGACTCGCTGGTGGAACGCCTCTCCGCAGCCGGCTTCGAAGTGGTCAACCGGCGGGTGGTCCCCGACGAACGGGAGCAGATCGAGACGGCGCTGCGGGAGCTGGCGGCGCAAGCAGAGTTGGTGGTGACCAGCGGCGGCACCGGACTGGGGCCGCGCGACGTCACGCCGGAAGCGACCCGAGCGGTGATCGAGCGGGAGGCTCCGGGATTGGTCCACCTCATGCTGGCCGCCGGTCTCGCCTCCACCCCGCTGGCGGCCCTGTCTCGCGGCGTGGCCGGCGCCCTCGGCAAGGCGCTGCTCGTGAACCTGCCGGGCAGCCCGCGCGGCGCGGCCGAGGGCCTGGAGGCGCTGCTACCGGTGCTGTCCCACGCCCTGGAGCTCCTCGCCGGGCACACCGAGCACCCTGCGGATAGCTCCGGGTAGCCGGTTCCTCGGGGCGATGGTGAAAAGATTCACGATGAGGAGAGGGCAGCCCGGTCCGCAAAGGGGTTATGGTCGGTTCCGTTGGCGAAGCAGCGGTGCGGCGGAGCCGCTCGGACCGGGTGAGATTCCCCCAGCGGTCGCGCGCCCCGCCCTCTGAGGAGGTGAGATGTACCCGGCAGCGTTCGACTACCTGGCGCCCGACTCCCTGCCCGAGGCGCTCGCTGCTCTAGCCGAGGGTGGCGATGAGGCAAGGGTGCTGGCCGGGGGTCAGAGCCTGATCCCGATGATGAAACTGCGGCTGGCGGCACCCGCACTCCTGGTCGACATCAACGGTATCCCGGGCTTGGACTTCATCGAGGATGCGGACGGCCACCTCCGGATCGGAGCGCTCGTCCGTCACAACGACGTGGTGCGCTCGGAACTCGTCTCCCGCAGCAACCACACCATGGCGTCGGCCGCTCCCTGGATCGCGGACCCACTGGTGCGCAACCGGGGAACCGTGTGCGGTTCGGTGGCCCATTGCGACCCGGAGGGCGACTGGAACTCGGTCATGCTGGCGGTGAGAGCCGAGGTGGTCGCCACCGGCCCCGCGGGAGAGCGGGTGATCCCCATCGACGACTTCATCGTCGACTTCTTCACCAACTCGCTGCAGCCGGGTGAGATGGTCACCGAAGTGCGGGTACCCAAGGACGGCAGTGGCGCCGGCGGTGCCTACCTCAAGCTGGAGCGGAAGATCGGCGACTATGCCACCGCCGCCGTCGCCACTCACCTCCGGCTCGACAATCGGGGGAAGATCTCGGAAGCCGGCATCGCCCTCACCGCGGTGAACCCCAAGAACACCCGAGCGGCCGCGGCGGAAGAGGTGCTGCGGGGAGAGACGCCCTCGCCGGAGTTGTTCGCAGAAGCGGCGGACCTGGCGGCGCAGGCGGCCGACCCCGAGGACAACGTGCGGGGCCCTGCCGAGTACAAGCGGCAGGTGGTCAGGGTGTACACGGCCCGAGGGCTCGCCGCGGCGCTCGAGCTGGCGCAAGCGGCGTCGTAGGAGGGGAGCCATGGAGATCACGGTCACGGTCAACGGCACGCCCTACACGGAGGACGTCGAGCCACGCCTCCTGCTGGTGGACTTCATCCGCAGCCGGCTCGGCCTCACCGGCACCCACATCGGGTGCGACACCACCAGCTGTGGGGCCTGTACGACGCTGATCGACGGCACTCCAGTCAAGTCGTGCACCCTGTTCGCGGTACAAGCCAACGGGAAGGACATCACCACGGTGGAGGGACTGCGGCAAAACGGTCAACTCCATCCCGTGCAAGCGGGCTTCAAGGAGATGCACGGCCTCCAGTGCGGGTTCTGCACGCCGGGAATGATGCTGGTCGCAAAGGCGCTGCTGGACGAGGAGCCAGAGCCCACCGAGGACGAGATCCGCTGGGCGATCTCGGGCAACATCTGCCGCTGCACCGGCTACGTCAACATCGTCAAGGCGATCCAGTGGGCCGGCGAGCAGCGGCGGACGGCCCCCCAGGACAGTTGAGGAGACGGGCTACATGACGATGACCTCTCACCCACCCAGCACTCCCGTCGAGATCGGCGGCGTGGGACATTCCGTACGACGCAAGGAGGATGATCGCTTCATCCAGGGGGCCGGCACCTACGTCGACGACGTGGTGCTGCCGCGGATGCTGCACATGGCGATCCTGCGCAGCCCGGTGGCCCACGCCAAGATCCTCGCCATCGACACCGAAGAAGCGTCCCAGCTGCCCGGCGTGGTGGCGGTGGTCACCGGCAAGGACCTCGAGGCGCACAACCTGGCCTGGATGCCCACCCTCTCCGGAGACACCCAGGCAGTGCTGGCCACCGACAAGGTGCGGTACCAGGGTCAAGAGGTGGCGGCGGTGATCGCCGAGGACCCCTACGTGGCCCGCGACGCCCTCTCCCTCATCTTCGTGGACTACGAGGAGCTGCCCGCCATCACCAACCCCCGGCAAGCCATGGAGCCGGGCGCGGCGCTGATCCGTGACGAGAAAGAGGGCCAGACGGACAACCGCGCCTACTTCTGGGAGACGGGCGACCAGGCGGCCACCGACCGGGCCTTCGCGGAGGCGGACCACGTGGTCACGCTCGACACCCACTATCCCCGGTCCCACCCATCTCCGCTGGAGACATGCGGCGCGGTTGCCGACGTCAACCCGGCGACGGGTAAGGCGACGATCTACCTCACCTCGCAGGCGCCGCACGCCCACCGCACCCTGTTCGCCCTGGTGGCCGGGCTCCCCGAGCAGAACATCCGCATCATCTCACCGGACATCGGCGGCGGCTTCGGCAACAAGGTGCCCATCTATCCGGGCTACGTGGTAGCAACGGCGGCCTCGTTGCTCATCGGGCGCCCGGTGAAGTGGGTGGAGACCCGTACCGAGAACCTCATCTCCACGGGCTTCGCCCGCGACTTCTACATGCGCGGCGAGCTGGCTCTCAATGCCGAAGGCCGCATCCTCGGCATGCGCGCCCATATCTGGTCCGATCAGGGCGCGTTCTATGCCGACGCCCAACCCACCAAGTTCCGCGCCGGGCTCTTCCACATCTGTACCGGCTCGTACGACTTCCCGGCCGCCCACGTGGTGGCGGAGGGCGCCTACACCAACAAGGCGCCGGGTGGGGTGGCCTACCGATGCTCCTTCCGGGTCACCGAGGCCTCATACCTCATCGAACGGCTGGTGCAGACCGCCGCCTACGAGCTCGGTATCGATCCGGCGGAGCTGCGGATGAAGAACTTCATCGGCAAGGACCAGTTCCCCTACCACTCTCCGACCGGGTTCGTGTACGACTCCGGTGACTACCACACCGCCTTGCAGATGGCTCTCGACGCGGTCGACTACGAGAACCTTCGCAAGGAGCAGGAGGAGGCGCGCCAAGAGGGGCGTCTCATCGGCGTCGGCATCGCGAGCTTCACCGAAGTGGTGGGAGCCGGCAACAGCCGGGAGTACGACATCGCCGGGCTCAAGATGTTCGACTCAGCCGAGCTGCGCATCCATCCCACCGGCAAGGCGATCCTCAAGCTGGGGGTGCGCACCCAGGGGCAGGGGCACGAGACGACGTTCGCCCAGATCGTCGCCGAGGAGCTCGGCATACCGGTCGGCGACGTCACCGTGATGGAGGGCGACACCGACAACACCCCATACGGCCTGGGCACCTACGCCTCCCGCAGTACGCCGGTGGGAGGCGCCGCCACGGCGGTGGTGGCCCGCAAGATCCGGGACAAGGCGCGTCAGCTGGCCGCCCACCTGCTGGAGGCGGCGGAGGAGGACCTGGAATGGGAGCCGGGACGCTTCCGCGTGAAGGGCGCCCCCGGCTCCGAGGTCACCATCCAGGACATCGCCTTCGCCGCTTACACCAATCATCCGGAGGGGATGGAGGCCGGGCTGGAGGGAGTGCACTACTACGACCCCCCCAACATGACCTACCCCTTCGGGAGCTACGTGGTCGTCGTGGAGCTGGACTCCGAGACCGGCGTGTGGAAGGTGCTCCGNNGGGCAGATCCAGGGTGGTCTCGCCGAGGGATTCGCCAAAGCCAACATGCAATGGATCACCTTCGACGACCAGGGCAACTGCATCGGCGCCAACTTCATGGACTACCTGATCCCCACCGCCTGGGAGACTCCCCGTTTCGAGACGATGGAGACGGTCACCCCGTCTCCGCACCATCCGATCGGTGCCAAGGGAGTAGGGGAGTCGGCCACGGTGGGGTCTCCGGCGGCCTACGTCAACGCGGTGATCGACGCGGTGGCGCATCTGGGCATTCGCAACATCGACATGCCCGTGCTTCCCCACCGGGTGTGGGCCGCGATCAGGGAAGCGCAGACGGGGTAGCGGGTGAGCAGCGACGTCCTCCACCTGGCCGGGGACCTGCTCCGGCGAGGTGAGGCTTTCGTATTGGTAACGGTCGTTTGGCGCCGTGCTCCGTCGTCGGGGAAACTGGGATCGAAGGCGATCGTGCTGCCGGACGGGACCGTGCGCGGCTGGCTGGGCGGAGCTTGCGCCGAGCCCACGGTGATGCGTGAGGCGCTGTCGGCACTCACGGACGGCCGTCCCCGGCTGATGGCACTCGGTCCCGCCGAGGAGTTCGAGGGCCGGGCCGGTGTCATCTCGGTGCCGATGGCCTGCGACAGCGAGGGTGCCCTGGAGGTCTACTTGGAACCGATGCTTCCCGCACCGCAGGTCGTCGCCGTCGGTCGCTCGCCGGCGGTGGACGCGCTGGCGAAGCTCGCCGCCGCCTTGGGGTGGCGGGCGGTGGTGGTGGACGACGGGGGGCGGGCCGACGCCCACCCCGGCGTGCCGCACGTGGTGACTACGCTCGACCTGACCGAGCTGGGCGTGGACGAGAGGACCTGCGTGGTGGTGGCCACCCAGGGGCATTACGACGAACAGGCGCTGGAAGCGGCGCTGGCCACCGAGGCCGGCTATGTGGGGCTGGTCACCTCCCGCAAGCGAGCCGACGGGGTGCTGGAGTATCTGCGCAGCCGGGGCGTCCCTGAGGAGGCGCTGGCCCGGGTGCGGGCGCCGGCAGGAATCGATCTCGGCCCCATCGAGCACGAGGAGATGGCGGTGGCCATCCTCGCCGAACTGGTGGCACTGAAGACTGCCGGCGCGATGGTGCCGGGAGTGGAGGTGAAGATGCCTGAAGAAGCGGTTGACCCGGTGTGCGGCATGACGGTGGACGTCGACACCGCCCACTACACGAGCGAGTACGAGGGGACGACCTACTACTTTTGCGCCGCCGGCTGCCAGCGAGCGTTCGAGGCGGACCCGGAGTCGTTCCTGGCGGGAGGCGTCTAGAGAGGTCCCGGCTTCGGGGTCACCGGCTGTACCGGCCCATGAGGGTGGCTTCGGCGAGGATGCTTCCCTCCATCGCCTCGAGCAGGGCCCCCTTGCTGGAGCCCTCGGCAAGGTCGAGGGTGGTGTTCAGGGCGTAGATGGTGAAGAAGTAGCGGTGCCGGCCGCTGGGCGGGCACGGTCCCCCATAGTCGGTCCGGCCCCACGAATTCTCCCCTCCCGTACCGAGCAGTCCCACGGCCTCGGGGATGTTGGCGGCCACCGGGATGTCGAAGGCCACCCAGTGGTCCCAGGTGCCGCCGGGGGCGTCAGGGTCGTCCATGATCAGCACCAGGCTGGCGGCACCTTCCGGTATTCCTTCCAGTGCCAGCGGGGGTGAGAGGTCCTCGCCGTCGCAAGTGAACCGGGTGGGAATGTCTCCCTCGTTCTCGAAGGCACTCGAGGTCAGCTGCATGGTTCCCTCCACTGCGGTTTCCCCGGTGGGCCGCGGCCGATCGACGCTGTCGCCCCCGCAGGCCGCGGCCAGCAGCAGCACGACGATCGCCAAGCAGCTCCGGGAGATGTGACGCACCACTCCGCAATCTCCTCATCACCACGGTACTCCGCCCGCAATGGCGCCGGGGCAGCCTACTCCCGGTAGCCTCGTGATCGTGACCGAGCTCGAAACCATCCTCGAATCAATCCAGGACTGGTCGCAGCGCGGCATCGCCTTCGCGCTGGCCACCGTGGTAGGGGTACGCGGCTCCACCTATCGAGGGCTGGCCGCCCGTCAACTCGTCGCCGCCGACGGGGCCAGCGTCGGCACCGTGTCCGGGGGCTGCCTGGACGCCGACCTGCACCGGGTGGCATGTGATGTGATCGAGAGCGGGCAGCCGAGCGTCGTCGAATTCGACCTGACCGCCGATGACGAAGCGGTCTGGGGATGGGGGATCGGCTGCAACGGCGCCACCGAGCTGCTGATGGAGCCCGCTCATCTGGCGGAAGCCCTCGCCGGGACCATATCGTCGAGCCGAGCCGCGCAGCGGCCCCTGGCCATCGTTCACGTAGTGCGGCCGGGGAGCACCGCCGCAATGGTCGGGGCCCGCCGCTACGTGCATCCCGACGGCTCGGCATCGGAGACCTTGGGTGACGGTCAGCTCGACCGCGCCGTCGTCGGGTCGGCGCTGGCGGTGCTCGCCTCCGGGCACAACGAGATCGTGGAGCAGACCGGCGCCCGGCTGATGATCGAGGCCGTGGGGGCACCGTCGCGGCTGGTGGTGTGCGGTGCCGGTCACGACGCCTCCCCGCTGGTTCGCTACGCGGCGGAGCTGGGTTTCGAGGTCTTCGTGGTGGACGACCGCCGCCAGTTCCTGACCAGGGAGAGGTTTGGGGAGGCGGCACGGCTCGTCCACAGCCGCCCGGCCGAGCTGACCGACCACATAGAAACCGACGCCCGCACTTACGTGGTCGTCATGTCGCACAACTACCTGCGCGATCTCGACTACCTGCGCTCCCTGGTCGGGACCGAGGTGGCCTACGTCGGGATGCTGGGCCCCGGGGCCAGGCTGGAGCGGCTCATGCGGGACCTGGAGAAGGAGGGTGTGGAGATCCCCGAGCGGGACCTCGCCAAGCTGCACGGCCCTGCCGGACTCGACATGGGCGCAGAGGGCCCGGCCGAGATCGCCTGGTCGATCATGGCGGAGATCCTGGCGGTGCGTCGCCACCGGGGCGCGGGATTCCTTCGCCTCCGCAAAGGACCCGATGCCATCCGGCGACTACCGTAGCTCCGCGATCCCGAGGGAAGGGCCGATTCCGTGAAGATCACTCACGAGTTCGAGGTGCAGCGGCCGGTCGATGCGGTGTGGGACTTCTTCCAGGACATACCGACTGTTGCGCAATGCCTGCCCGGCGCAGAACTCACCGACGACCGGGGAGGGGGCGTCTATGGCGGCCAGGTCTCGGTCAAGCTGGGCCCTATGACCAGCACCTTCGAGGGGGAGGCGACCGTGTCGCCGGACCCGGCTGCTCGGGTGGCCCGCATCGAGGGCAAAGGGGTCGACCGGCGGGGCGGGAGTCGAGGGCAGGTCAAGCTGGAGTACCGGCTGGCAGAAGCCGCGGCGGGCACGACGGTCATAGTGGACGCCGATCTCACGCTGGCGGGGGCCGCCGCCCAATTCGGGCGCACCGGCCTCATCCAGGAGATGTCGACCCGCCTCATCGGCGAGTTCGTGCAGTGCCTCGAGGGAAAGCTCGGGGCGGAGACGGCAGAAGAGGCCGCTGAGATTCGCGCCGCCGAGGTCAAGGGGTTCTCGCTGTTCTTCGCCAGCCTGTGGTCCTGGCTGGGCGGGCTGCTCCGACGGCTATTCCGCAGGTAGCAGCCGCGCGACCTTCCTCGCTTCCGCGTGTTCTCGCTGCGGCCGCGCACTAGGTTCCACACTGGAGCACCCTCGAGGAGATCGCTATGAGCCGCCCCGCCTGGTTCGACGCCGAGTTGTTTCCCTTCGAGAGCAACTTCGTCGACGTCGCCGAATGCCGGGTGCACTTCATCGACGAAGGCGAGGGCCCGGTCCTGCTCATGTTGCACGGCAACCCCACCTGGTCGTTTCTCTACCGGAGAATCGTTGCCGCGTTGCAGGACCGGTTTCGCTGCATAGCCCTCGACTACCCCGGCTTCGGACTATCCACGGCACCATCTGATTACGGGTTCACCGCCGCCGAGCACTGCAAGGTGGTGGAGGGTTTCCTGCACGAACTGGCACTCGAGGACATCACCCTGATGGTGCAGGACTGGGGTGGCCCCATCGGCCTGGGTGCCGCGGTGCGCAACCCGGCGCGGTTCCAAGCCCTCGTGGTGGGCAACACTTGGGCGTGGCCGGTCACCGGCGACAGACGCACAGCCGCCTTCTCCAAGCTGCTTGGGGGCCGCCCCGGCGGCTACCTGGTGAAGAACCGCAACCTGTTCGTCAACCGCCTCATCCCGATGGGCACGCGGCGGCGCAAGCTCCCAAAGCTGGTGATGGACATGTATCGAGGTCCCTTCCCCACCCCCGAATCGAGGGTGCCGGTGCACGTGTTCCCGGCACAGATCCTGGAGGCGGCTCCATTCCTCGAGGAGGTGGAGCAGGGTCTCGCCTCCCTCGTCCACCTGCCGGTGCTCATCGTGTGGGGTGACCGGGACATCGCGTTCCGCGAACCAGCCCGCCAGCGCTGGGAGCGCACCTTCCCCCGCCACCGCACCTACATCCTCGCCGGCGCCGGCCATTTCATCCAGGAGGACGCCGGGGAGGAGATCGCCCTGGTGATCGCCGACTGGTGGCCGGGACTTGGAGCTAGTAGTGGGTGAGGTTCAGTTGTCAGTCTTGTCTCGGTACTGAGTACTGAGTACTCGGTACCTGCGCAGGCGATAATCGGGAGGAGACCCCGGAGGGAGAGCCATCGCTCGCGGTCAGCGCCGTGCCACGGTCATCGGGATCGCCTGTTCCGCCGCCGCGGTCCTGACGTTCGAGATCGTGCTCACCAGGGTCTTTGCGGTGACGCAGTTCTATCACTTTGCCTTCGTCACCGTCAGCCTGGCTCTGCTGGGCTTTGGGGCCTCCGGCTCGGTGCTCACCGCGTTTCCTGCTCTGGGACGCGGTGGCCCGAGGAGGTGGGCGTGGCTGGCGCTGGGGCAGTCGGTGGGCACCATCGGCGGCTATGCCGCGACCAACGCTCTCCCTTTCGACTCGTTCAGCATTGCCTGGGACACCACCCAGGTGCTGTACCTGGTGATGTACTACCTGGTATTGGCGGTGCCCTTCTTCTTCGGTGGCGCGGTGGTGGCAGTGCTGCTGTCGGGATGGGATCAGGCATCGCCGCTCCCCTCCCACCGTGTCTACGCCGCCAATCTGGTGGGCTCCGGGGCCGGCTGCCTGCTGGCGTTGGGGGGAATCTCGTGGTTCGGTGGTGTGGGCGTGATCTTCGCGGCGGCGCTGCTGGCCGCGCTGGCGGCGCTCTCATTCCTGCTCGCCGGTGCCCGCCGTTCCCGTCCGCTCGCTGCGGCGGCGGTCGTGGTGGCCGCCTTGCTGGCGGTGGGAACGGTCGCTCCTCCGAGGGCGCTGGAGTTGCGTCTATCCCCCTACAAGGACCTGAGTGCGGCGCTGCGCTACCCGGGCTCGGAACTGCTCTCCACCGGCTGGAGCGCCTCGGCGCGGGTGGATCACGTGCGCAGCGAGGGCATCCGCTCCCTCGCCGGGTTGAGCTTCACCTTTGAGGGTTCTCCGCCTCCACAGGACGGACTCACCTTCGATGGCGACGATCTCAGCGCGGTGCCTCTCGTCGGCCCGGGTGACGCCACGTTCGTGCCCTACTTGCTCGGCTCGCTGCCGTTCGCCCTCCGTCCCGGAGGAGATGCGCTGATCCTGGAGCCGCGCGCCGGCCTCGACGTGCTCGTGGCCACGGCGTCGGGGATGAGATCGGTCGTCGCGGTCGAGCCCAATGAACTGGCCGTAGAGGCGGTCCGCGAGGCAGCCGGGGTGTACGACGACCCCCGAGTGACCGTCGTAGTCGAGGAACCGCGCGCCTATGTGGAACGAAGCGGCGTCTACTTCGACGTGGTCGACCTGGCTTTGACCGCTCCCTACCGGCCGGTGACCTCGGGTGCCTACAGCCTGGTAGAGGACTACCGGCTGACCGTGGAGGCATTCCAGCGCTACCTGACGCGGCTGCGTCCGGGTGGGCTGCTGGCGGCGATGCGCTGGGTGCAGGCGCCGCCCAGCGAGGAGCTGCGCTTGGTTGCCCTCGCCGCCGAGGCCGTTCGCGACACCGGTGGGGATCCGGCGCGTTCGGTCGTGGCGCTGCGCAGCTACGCCACGGTGCTGGTGGTGGTGGCGCCCGATGGGTTCACGGCCGCCGACCTGGACGCGATCCGCGGCTTCGCTGCGGCGCGCCGCTTCGACCTGATGGTGGCTCCCGGGCTGCGCCCGGAAGAAGCCAACCTCTTCAACGTGGTGCCCGACGACGCCTATCACCGCACGGCCACGGCGCTGGTGACGGCCGACAACCCGGCGCCGGTGTACGCCGCTGTCACCTTCGACATCGCTCCACCTCGCGATGACCATCCCTTCTTCGGCCACTTCTTCACCTGGTCCCAGGCCGGGGAGGTATGGCAGACGCTGGGGAAGACGTGGCAGCCGTTCGGCGGCGCCGGCTATTTCGTGCTGCTGGCGCTGCTGGTGCTGGCTGCTCTCGCCGCAGCCTTGCTGATCGTGGCACCGCTGGCGGCGTTGCGGCGCGGCAGCCACGTCTCCGATGGGCGCGGGGGGCGGCGCTCGTGGACGGTGGCCTACTTCGGGTTGCTGGGGATCGGGTTCTTGTTCGTCGAGATACCTCTGGTGCAGCGCTACATCCTGCTGGTGGGGCGGCCTACCGCCGCGCTGGCGGTGGTGCTGTTCTCGTTGCTGGTCACCTCCGGGATGGGCAGCCTGCTCTCTCGCCGGATGCCGTGGCGGCTGGGGGCTGGCTTGCTCACCGCGGTCATCGCAGTGTCCCCGGCGTTGGTGGGACTCCTCACCGATGTCGTGCTCCTGGCGCCGCTGCCGGTGCGGATGGCGGCGGGCGCGGCGGCGCTGGCACCACTGGGATTCCTCATGGGAACCATGTTTCCCAAAGGCCTCGCTCACCTCGAGGAGCGGAGGCCGCGGCTGATCCCCTGGGCGTGGGGCATCAACGGCGCGATGTCCGTGATCAGCGCAGTCGCGGCGGCGCTGCTGGCGCTGTCGGCCGGGTTCACCCTGGTGGTGGTGCTGGGTGCGGTCTGCTACGGGATCTGCACCCTGCTCGTACCCGCAGGTTCGGGGTGACGCCGTCTCTACGATCAGTCACGAGTGAGGGGAACGAAGGAGACCGCCCCCATGTTCTCCGCCCGCAGCTCCTCTTGGGGATCGACGGTGAAGCGCCACAGCGTTTGCACCGCTCCTACCGGGCCCACGGGGATGACCAGCCGACCCTCGTCTGCGAGCTGCTCCACCAACGGCTGGGGGACGTGGTCGGGGGCTGCGGTGACGATGACCGCGTCGAAGGGCCCGTGCTCGGGCCACCCCCAGTATCCGTCGGCCGTGCGGGTGACGACGGTGTCGTACCCCAGGGATTGGAGGCGAGATGCGGCTTCCTCGGCCAGCTCGGGGATGATCTCGATCGTGTAGACCTGCATCCCCATCTCCGCCAGCACCGCGGCCTGGTAACCGGATCCGGTGCCGATCTCCAGCACACGGTCTCCAGGTTCTACCTCGAGCAGTTCGCTCATCAGGGCGACGATGTAGGGCTGGGAGATGGTCTGGCCGTGGCCGATGGGCAACGGATGGTCGTTGTAGGCCTGGCCCACGTAGCGGTCGGGCACGAAGCGGTGGCGAGGCACGCGGCGCATCGCCTCCAGCACCACCGGATCGGTGACGCCCCGCGCCGAGATCTGCCGTTCCACCATCGCCAGCCGGTCTTCGAGGTAGGGATCCTCGCTCGGTTCCTGCGGCGGGGTCGTTCCGGCCGGAAGAGTCGTGTCGCCCCCGCTGCCGGCGCAGGCAGCCGCAACCAGCGCGATCGCCACCAACCGAGTGGGCCACCTCCGCATCGCGACGCCTCCTCCGGAGGTCTTGCCTCCATCGTAGAGGCCCCGGCGAGGGGGGCCGGGCGGAGCCGGCCAGGCGTGGACGTCGCTGGAACCGGAAGGGATACGCCGTCGTTGTCAGGTCGCGCGGTGACCATCGGCCCTAGGCAGCACGGCCAACGCGAGTGACGTTGAGGAGTGGCATGAGACGCGGTGCCTTTGTCGTGTGGCTGGCCTTGATCGGCGCCTGCTCCCCCGAGGGATCACCCCCGCCGGCGGCGTCTCCCGACGCGCCGGCTCCTGCCCCCATCACCACCGAGGCGGCGACAACGACCACGACATCCCCGCCCGTCACCACGTTCCCCGCCGCAGTCATCGCGCCTCGGCCCACAGTGCGCTTGCTGCTGGTCGGGGACGTGATGCTCGGTCGCAACGTTGCGCCCGTGGTACGCAGCGACCCGGAGGGCGTGTTCGAAGAGGTGCGCTTTCTCGTGTCCCGGGCGGATGTGGCCGGCGCCAACCTCGAGTCACCGCTCACCAACCGTCCCCACATCGCCATCAATCCCTACGCCCTGGAGGCCGATCCGGCCGGCGCCGCGTTGCTGGCCGGAGCAGGGTTCGACGTGGTCTCGGTGGCCAACAACCACGCCGGCGACGCCGGTCGCGCCTCGGTGATGGACACCATTTCCGCGGTGGAAGAGGCGGGGATGGTGGTGGTAGGTGGAGGCGCCAACCTGGAGGCGGCACTCGAGCCGCACATCGTCGACCACGAGGGGATCCGGGTCGCCTTTCTCGCCTTCGACGCCACCCGGGCGGGAGTTCCGGCCGACAGCCGCCCCGGTATCGCCTCGTGGGACCCGGAGCTCGTACAGGGCGCAATAACGGCGGCTCGCGGCATCGCCGACATCGCGGTGGTGTCGGTCCACGGCGGGGTGGAGTATGTCGCCAGCCCCGACCGGAGCATGCGCCGCATCGCCTCCGACCTGGTGGAGTGGGGCGCCGATGTCGTATGGGGCCATCATCCCCACGTCACACAGCCCATCGCCGCAGCCACCGGTCCGGAGCGTCCCGCAGTGGTGGCCACCAGTCTGGGCAACTTCCTCTTCGACCAGGGAACCACGGCCACTCGGACCGGGGCGGTGTTGGAGGTGCTCGCCGATGCCGACGGGGTGGTGGCCTACCGCGTGGGTACCACCGAGCACGGCGACCGGCGGGTGCACTTCGAGGGCTGGCAGCTGCCCGACGGGGACGCAGTTCTCCTCGACATGGAGTGGTGGACCCTGGTGCGCCCGGTGACGGCGACGCCCCGCCAGGAGGTGGCGGGCCTAGCGAACCGGTTCACCGCCGGTGACATCGTGGACGCCGCCCTAGGGGACGCCACCGGGGACGGTCGGATGGACCTAGTCGTCGCCTTTCGACACCCGCTGCGGAGCAACTCGGTGAATAGCCGCTACCCGGAGAGGCAGTGGGCCGATGCCCAGGGGCGAAGCGCTCATCTAGGTGTGTACCGTCCCGACGACCTCACCCCTCTGTGGGTGGCCGGATCACTGTTTCGGCCGGTGGTGCGAGTGGCTCCGTGCGACGGCGGCCTGGCAGTGGCCTTCAGCACCCTCGATTCCCCAGCGGTGGTGGCGGCCGCCGGTTGGGTATGGCAGGGTTTCGCGTTCGCGGTACCCGCAGAGCTGCCCGGTGCGGGGGAGCCGGCGTGCGCCGACGTGGACGGGGACGGGCATCTCGACCCGCTCGTTCTCGGGCGCGCGCGGGACGAGCAACTTACCTGGCTCGACGTCGATGGCAGCAGCGGGGGCGAGGGGACGGGCCGATGAATCGCCGGCGGCTCACCGTAGGCGTGGTGCCGGCGGCTCTGCTGCTGCTGACCACGTGGGCGCTGGCCGCCGACCCCGAGATGTTGCCGGCGTCCGTCACCGCCGGCAGCGGCTCCCCAGCACGGGGCGCTCCCGAGGAAGGTGTCCTTCCCACACCCGAGGGGTCCCTGCCGGCGCTCCTCGTGGCCGGCGAGGCGGGCGTGTTGCTGTGGTCCGACCGGGATGGTGCGCACACGTTGCTGTCGGAGCCGGTAGCGGTGGCGTACGACGACCGCTCCGGCGGGATCGTCTACCAACCGGCCCTACCTCCGGAGCCGGCAGAGGTGCCCGGCATCTACCGGCGGCGGGCGCGGGCAACGACCGCGGAGGTCGTCGTGGCCGCTGCGCCCGGCGTGGCGCTGGGACTGGTGGGGCTGGCCGATCTGGCCAGCGGTCCGGCGGTGCTCTACACCAGGCTCGAGTTCCCCTGTGGACCGCCTTGGGCCGAGCAGAGCACGCAAGGCCTCCCGGTGTGCGACCAGCGGCTCCTCCTCCGCTCGCTCTCCTCGGGAGAGGAGACCGACCTCGGCTGGGTAGGGGGATGGGAGTCGGCCGCCGCCGGTCCCGCGTCGGTGGGAGGCGGCCGGGTTGCCGCGGTGGTGGGCTACTACCTAGACGACGACGTGTTGCTCTGCGACCTCGGGGGCGGAGAGGAGTGTTCCGTCCCGCTCTCCCTGCCGGCGGAGGACCCGCCGGCAGGCTACGAGTGGGAGATGCGGTTCCACCATGTGGCGCTCTCGCCCGAGGGGGACCGGCTGGCGTATGCAGAGGACATTGGGTTCTGGACCTGGCGCGCGCAGGAGGGGCAGGGAAGCCGGATCGGGCACCGGCGTGTGGTGGTGGTTGACCTGGGAAGCATGGAGGAGGTGGTGCGGGTGGAGCTGCCCGGTGAGGGCAGCGACTGGATCGATTTCGACGGCGAGCGTGTGGTGGTGTCGAGCGGGGTCTGGGGTGCCGAGGGGCGCTTCCGGCCCGGTCCCGCCCTGCTGGTGGACCTCGACGGCTCCATCACCGAGCTGCCGGTGGCGGGCCGCGCCACCTTGTGGCGTTCGCCGCTCCCGTGAGGACCGCGCCGCCTGAGCTCGTGGGTCGATGAGGACGTAGCGTTCGTGACGACAAAGGGGGACAGGGACGTGAGGCGATATCTCGTCGTGATGCTGGTGCTGGCGATGGCGGCGGGGGCGTGCACCCGCGGCGAGGCCGAGCCCACGACCACCACGGTGCCGACCACCACCACCACGCCGGCAGTGACCACCACCACGGTGCAGACGGAGGCGCTGCCTGCAGGCTTCCGGCCTCGGCCGCTGCCCGCTTTCGCCTTCTTCGAGGAGATCCCGCTGCTGGAGGGGGGCTCGTATCCGGGTCCCGGACTCCCCGACTCGCTGGCGGGGGTGCTCAAGCCGGTGTGGCTCACCATCGAACCGGCGGCGGCGGCCACCCTGCTGCAGAACGGGTTCGTGGTGGTACCGGCCGACTACCGGCAGTTCCAGCATGCTTACGCCAGCTTCCAGTATCAGGGAGAGGTGTTCTTCGTCACGACCGACGTCGGCTATCACTTCCTGCACCTGGCCTTCAGCAAGGTGCTCCGGGACCTGGAGGAGCAGACACTGCTCCCCATCCTCGAGGATCTGATCGTCGGGCTGGTGACGGGCGCCCGCGCCCAGCAGGCGGAACTGGCAGGGACCGAGCTGGAGGAAGCTGCCTCCCGGGTCACCCAGCTCTTCGAGGCCGGCGCGCTGCTCCTGGGCACCGACGTGGGTCAGGTAGGCCCGCTGGCGCGTCAGGAGGCGAGCCTGGCCGAGGAAGGCGCCCAGCTCGTTGCCTCTCCCACCACCAGCTTCGGGGAGTGCCTACCCATCGCAGGCATCTCCAACTGCGTCGACTACAGCCTCTTCAAGCCGCGCGGCCACTACACCCGCAGCGAGGATTTGGAGCGCTACTTCCGGGCGATGTCACTCCTGGGTCAGTCCTCTTTCTGGGTGAAGGATCCACAGTCGTTGCGGCTGGGGGTTCTCGCCGCCCGGGTATTGGTCTCCGATCCCGACCTGGTGGAGGCGTGGCGGCTCATCTACGAGCCCACTGCCTTCATGGTGGGTATCGCCGACGATTACACCCCCTTCGAGCTCGCCGACGTCGCCGCTCAGGTAGTGGCCACCGGCCTCGACGATCCGGCGGCCTTCCGCGATCGGGCCGCGGTCGACGAGGTGGGGCGGCGGCTGCTGGCGAGTCGGGAGGTGGGCATAGATCCCGAGGCCGCCGCAGTGCGCATCATGGGCGTTCGCTTCGTGATCGATTCCTTCATCTACGACCAGCTCCGCTTCCCCAACGTGGGAGACCTCCAGCAGCAGCCCCTCGACCGGCGTTACGCCTCACCGCTGGACCTGGCAGCAGTCTTCGGGTCGGAGCTGGCCTATCGCTTGCAGGACGAGGCCGGCGAGACCGCGTACCTCAACTACGACGAGCAGCTCGAGAAGCTGCAACGGATGGTGGCGGATCGCAGCGGCGCCGACTGGGCGGCCACCGTCTACGACGCGTGGCTCTACGCCTTGGAGCCGATGTGGTCTTCGCACGGCGAGGCATTCCCCGAGTTCATGCGCACCGAGGCCTGGGCAGCCAAGGATCTGCAGACCGGTCTGGGGTCTTACACCGAGCTCAAGCACGACACCATCCTCTATGCGAAGCAGTCCTTCGCCGCCGAAGGTGACTTCGAGCCCATGACCGAACCGCCCCGCCACTGGGTGGAGCCCGACCCGGTCGCCTTCGAGAGAATGGCGGCGGTGGTGGGACTGCTCCAGGACGGGCTGCGCAACCGGGGGTTGGTCACGGCAGGCGACGACCGCGACCTGCTCATGAGCGGGGTCGGCGACCTGCTGGAGAGGCTGGCCCGCATCGCCGGGGAGGAGCTGGCCGGACTGCCGATCTCCGAGGCCGACAACGCGTGGCTGGAGGCTGTCGGCAGCACGCTGGAGGGGCTGTGGGTGGAGACCGCCGACTGGGATGAGAGCATCGGCATGCCCTCTGCCGACGACCTGGACGCCGCCCTGGTGGCCGACATCATGCGTACCAGCTTCAAGGTGCTGGAGTTGGGTACCGGGCGAATCGACACCATCTACGTGCTGGTACCCAACGACTCGGGTCACTTCCAGGTGGCCGTCGGCGGAGTGTTCTCCTACTACGAGTTCTGGCGTGACGCCACCGAGGGCCGGCTCAACGACGCCGAGTGGCGGCAGATGCTGGACGCCGGTGCCGCGCCGGAGCGGCCCGCCTGGCAGCAGGTGTTCTTCCCGGGGTCAGCCGGGGAGCCTGCCGTACTGGAGGCTGGCCTGTTCTGTCGCGATCTCGCCGACCGCGGCCATGGCTTTCCGGCGGCGGTGGGGTACTGGCTACGCGAAGGCATTCCGGACCGCATGGACGCCGACGGCAACGGCATCCCCTGCGAGACGGTATACGGCACCCAGGAGGTGCAACAGTTTCTCTTCGGAGGTTCCTGGGAGCCTGGGCTGCGGTGCCGGGACGTTGCCGACCGGGGAGGCACCTTTGAGGCGGCAGTGGCCTACTGGCTGCTCGAAGGGGTTCCCGATCGCATGGACGCCGACGGCAACGGGATTCCGTGCGAGACTGTCTACCCGGCGGAAGAGGTTACCGCCTTCGTGACCCCATGACGGAGGCGGCCACGGGAACCTCCTCCCACCAGGTGACGTCGTAAGGGTGCGAGCCCGGGGAAGGATGACAGCCATGTGGTCACGGATCGGCAAGCTGGCCGCGGGTCTCTTGGCGGGGGCGCTGCTGCTCGCTGCCTGTGCCGGCGAGGACGCCGCGCCGGGGCCCGCCCTTGAGGAAGAAGGCGCGTTTCGTGAAGCCATCGGGGCGCCGGCCGCCGAGGCGCCCTCGGAGTTTGCCGAAGACGAGGCCGCGGGGCTCGAGGTCCAGGCCATCGAGGACCGCAAGGTGATCCGCGACGCCGCGCTCGACTTGGCCGTGGAAGACACGGAGCGCGCTTTCGACCGCATCACCACCGTCGTGGAGCGGGTGGGCGGCTTCGTCGCCGAGGCCAGCCTCACCCGCTTCGACACGGAGGAGGACGCCCAGCCGCACATCTTCGTGACGGTTCGGATCCCGACAGATCGTCTCACGAGCACTTTGGCGGAGATCGAGCAGCTCGGCGAGGTGCAGTCCAAGAACCTGGGCAGCCAGGACGTCACCGCCGAATACGTGGACATCGAGGCGCAGCTCCAGAACCTGAGGGCTTTCGAAGTGGAGCTGCGGGAGTTGCTCACCGAAGTGCGCCGCCGCGACGACGCCACGCCCGAGGACCTGCTGGCGGTGTTCGAGCGGATCCGCCAGACGCGTGATGAGATCGAACGTCTGGAGGGCCGCCAGGAGCTTCTCGACGACCTGGTGGATCTGGCCACCGTTCGGGTCAGCCTGACCCCGTCCGAAGCCACCGAGCCGTTGGTCGAGGATTGGGAGCCGGCCTCGGTGGTGCGGCGGGCGCTGCGGGCCACGGTGCGCGCGCTGCAGGGCATCGTCAACGGGCTCATCTGGGGTGTGCTCTACCTGCTGCCGGTGCTGGTGGTGCTCGCCGTTCCGGTGGGGCTGGTGCTGTGGTTGGTGCTGCGGCGACGCCGCCGCCGGGCGCCGCAAGCCGGCGAATCCGCGGCCTCTCGTCAGAACAGCTCGTAGCTGCCGGCCACGAGACGGGCCGTCACTCCGGCCCAGTCGGCCAGGCAGTCCGCGACCACGGCCTCCGCCGCTCCCTCGCTGATGGGCGAATCGGTCTCTACGTGGACCACCTGGGGTTGGGTCACCGGGTTACCGATGCGGGACAGCAGCCGCACGGTGGTCTCGGTGGCGGGCGTCTCCGCCAGTATCCGGGTGGCAATGTCGTAAGCCGTGGCGTGGTAGGTCTTGCCGACGTGGGCCGCCGGGTTCTTCCCGGCGCATGCTTCCAGGCTCATCGGCCGGTAAGGCGTGATCAGGCCGCCGAAGCGGTTGCCTCGTCCCACCTGACCGTCGTCGCCGGCTTCCGCCGAGGTGCCGGAGAGGGTGAGGTAGGGCGCGTCTGCGGCGTCGGCCTGGTTGACGGTGACCGTCACCGGACCGTGCACTGCTTCCGACGCCACCGCGGCGGCGGCATGGCGGATCGCCTCCACCGCCTCCTTGTACTCGGAGGGACCGCCAACCCGCTCGGCGAGGATCGCCGCCGCGACCGTCAGCTCGCTGCGGCCCTCGAGCCGCGACCCCATCACCTTGATGTCCCGGCCGGCAGGCACCACCGCCCGGAAAGCCGGCGAGTTGAGGTGGCGCTCCACCTCGTGGACGGCCTCTTCCAGCGGCGAGCGGGGCAGCGAAACCACCGCGAACGAAGTGTCGTTGCACAGCGGCGCGTCTCCGTTCCGCCCCGATACCAAGCCGGCTAGATCCGACGAGGAAGGACTTATCCAGATCTCCAGCTCGAAGGCCTCGGGCCTGGCGTCGGGGAGCAACTCGGTGAGATCTCCCCGCGAGGCGGCCAGCAACTCCTCGGGGTCGGGCGACCAGCGCGCCAGGTCGGCCTTTCCTACCAGCACCACGCGCGAGGGGCGCAAATGGGTGCCGCCACCGTAGGCGACCTCTACCGCTCCCGCCGCCAGCACCGCTTTGTCGACGTTGAAATGCTGTACGGCGCCGGTATGGGCGACGAAGCCTTGCGCCAGGCGCCGCCCCAGCGACTCGGCGAGCGAGTCGCAGATGGTGTCGGGATGGCCGGTCCCCTTGCGTTCCACGAACTCGACCGGCGGGGAGTAACGGGGGCGCGTGGTCACTGATAGCTGCATGCACTCTCCAGTCGCCGTCGAGGGCGGTCAGACAAGCCAAACGCCCCGCAGGGGGCGTGGCACGGTCCCTGCATCGTTCAGACGCTCACCGTCTGCTGGCGTTGGCACCTTGCGGGAGCAGGTTGCCGGGCTGTCGTCGGGCCAGGTCCCTCGAGCCGCTCTCGATACGATCGGTTGTCGCCCCGCAGTGTAAACGGTGGCCCGGGGAGGGGGCGGGCTCTCCGGAGTTCGATGGGCCGGCTGCCGGCGCCGGGGGGGCGACCTAGTGTTGCCGGCATGGAGGTGGGCGCCGCTATCCGAAGGCTGCCGTTTGCTGCGCTGCGGCGGGATGAGGGGAGGCCGTGACCTGGAGGGAGACCGCCGCGGCCGCCGGTGACCTGCTCGGCCGCACCGTATCTGCCGCCGCCGCCCACCTCGCCGCGGGCACGAGGACGGCGGGCCGCGTGCCCGTGGAACACATCGATGCAATACAAGAGCAGGCCTATGAGCTGGCCTTCCTCGCCGCCGAGGCCGGCGCCCTGGAGGCCATGCTCGACTACGCCGCCGGCGGGGAGGAGGAAGAGCTGCTGGCCAGGGTTGCTGCGGCGGACTTGCTGCGGTCCGCCCGCGCCCGCCTCGATGGGCGTCACCCCCAGTTGGGGTTCGACACTCCTCCCCTCCGCCACCCCGACGTGGATGCCAGCGTCGCTGCCGGCTCGGATCCCGGGCTGCTGGATTCCCTCGCTGCTTTGTTGCCGGCGATGGGCAGCGGTCCGGTCCATCTGTCCGCGGACCTGGCGCTGGCTGCATCGACGTTCCGGCGCTTCGCCGAGGACAAGATCTCGCCCCGGGCCGACGAGATTCACCGCCGGGATATCGACCTACCGGAGGAGATCATCTCCGAGCTGGCCGGTCTGGGCGTGTTCGGTCTGTCGATACCGGCCGAGTACGGGGGCAGCTTCGATGCCGCCCATCCCGACTACCTGGCGATGCTGGTGGTCACCGAGGAGCTCACCCGGGGCTCGCTGGCCGCCGGTGGCTCCTTGATAACCCGCCCGGAGATACTCGCCCGGGCGCTGTTGCAGGGAGGCACCGCAGAGCAACAGCAGCGCTGGCTGCCGGGAATCGCCGCGGGGGACTTGATGGTGGCGGTAGCGGTTACCGAACCGGACCACGGCTCCGACGTGGCCGGGCTGCGCACGCTGGCCGTCCGGGACCAGAACCGCTTCCTGCTGCGAGGAACCAAAACGTGGTGTACCTTCGCTGGCCGGGCGGAGCTGCTCATGGTGCTGGCCCGCACCGATCCCGATCCGGCAAGCGGCCATCGCGGCCTGTCGCTCTTCGTGGTGGAGAAGCCGCGCCGGGCCGGTCACAGCTTTCGGCTGCAGCAGCCCGACGGCGGCGAGATGAGCGGGCGGGCCATCCCCACGCTGGGCTACCGCGGCATGCACAGCTTCGAAGTGGTGTTCGCCGATTGGGCGGTCCCGATCGAAGCGCTGGTGGGAGGCGCCGCGGGGGAGGGGCGGGGCTTCTACCTGCAGATGGAGGGGTTCACCACCGGCCGGCTGCAGACCGCCGCCAGGGCAGTGGGCCTGATGGAAGCTGCCTTCACCGCGGCCCTTCGCTACGCGGCCGACCGGGAGGTGTTCGGACGGCCGCTGGCCGCCTACCGCCTGTCCAAGGCACGGCTGGCCAGAATGGCCGCTCGTATCCAGACGTGCCGGCAGTTCGCCCACCGGGTCGCCGGACGGTTCGCCCGCGGGGAGGGGCGCACCGAGGTCTCCATGGTCAAGGCACTCGCCTGTCGAGCCGCCGAGGAGGTGACCCGGGACGCCATGCAATTGCACGGCGGCTATGGCTACGCCGAGGAGTACCCGGTCAGCCGCTACTTCGTCGACGCCCGAGTGTTGTCCATCTTCGAGGGAGCCGAGGAGGCGCTGGCGTTGCGGGTCATCGCCCGTGACCTGCTCGACACCGCAGCGCCGGCAGCGCTGCCGGAACCCACGGGAGGGAGAGGGAAGGGATGACGGTGCACCGTCCCCGCTACGGGCGCTACCTGGAAGAGTTCACCGAAGGCAGCCATTGGTGGCATCCCCGCGCCGTCACCATCCCCAGGGCGCTCGCTTACCAGTTCGCCGCCACGTTCATGGAGGCCAACCCGATCTACCTGGCGGACCCCGACGCCCGGCGAGCCGGTTATCGGACGGTGCCGCTGCATCCGCTGCTCGTGCTCAACGTGGCGCTGGCGCTCGGGGTGGAGAACAACTCGGAACAGGCCATCGCCCACCTCGGGTACTACGACGTGCGGTTCCTGCGCCCGGTATACCCGGGCACCACCATCCGCTCGGCGAGCCAGGTGTTGGAGGTGCGGGATCGGGGGGAGGGCCGTCCCGGCGTCGTACGCGTCGCCACCGTGGCCGTCGACGAAGAGGAAGCTCCGCTGCTCTCCTACGAGCGGGCGATCCTCATCCCGCGCCGCCCGGCCGATGCTCCCGACCGCTGGCAGGCTCCGGCGTCACAGGGTGAGTTCCCACTCGCCGACACCGAGCCCCAACTCCCCAGTCCCAGTGAGGGGCCGGCGGCTCCCAACCTCGAAGTGGGCGACGTCGTTCTCCACCCCAACGGGCGCAGCATCACCGACGAGCACATGTTCTGGTCGTACTGGCTGGGCAACACCCATCCCCTCCACTACGACCGGCGTTACGCGGCGGCCCGTTCCGGGCCCCTCTCCGGGGAGCCCGTCGTCTACGGGGGGCTCGTGTTTGCCTGGGTGGCCGGGTTGGCCAGCCGGGACGCCACCGCCGCCGCCGTCTGGGAGGTGGGGTACGACCGCGGCTTCCATACTGCGCCGGTGCATTCCGGGGACACCCTCACCGCAGCCAGCCGCCTCGAAGCGCGCGAAACGACTGACGGTGGCGTGACGCTGGTCTTTGCCCTGGTCGGCCTCAAAAACTGTGCGGCCGCGGAGGCGTGGAACCGTTACGGGGAGGCGCTATTCCTCCTCGATCGGGACAAGCCGCCGGAGGAGCGGGTGGAGGACAAGTGCTTTGAGATCACCCGCACCCTGCTCTACCGGGCGGGGGACGCCGGGTGAGGGGTGGCGTGCGGTGACGGCCGGAACTCTGGACGTCCGGTACCTGCACGCCTTCAAGGACTGGCTGGCGTGTGCCTACGCCGGCCGGGAGGAACCGGCCGCCCGGGCGGCTCGAGCCGCCGCCGGCGGTTTGGGGGAGCGGATAGTGGCGGTGGGAACTGCCGGGCACGTCCTCGACTTCGACGACACCTACACCCCGGGGCTGGTGCACCTCAGCGCTCCCACCGCACCGGCGGCACTGGTGTTGGGAGCCGAGCTCGGGGCCGATCTGGGGTCGGTGCTGGCCGCCTATGCGGCGGGTTTCGAAGCAATGGCGGCCGTTGCCGCCGCCAGCCATCCGCACCTCTATGAGCGGGGGTGGCATCCCACCGCGGTGACGGGCACAGTGGGCGCCGCGGTGGCCGCCTCCCGTCTGCTGGGGTTGGAGGGAGAGCCGGTACGGATGGCACCGCGCCTGGCCCTCCTCGCTGCCGGCGGACTGCGGGCGGCCTTCGGTTCCGACGGCAAGTCGCTGCAGGTGGGCATGGCGGCCGCTCAAGGGGTGCGGGGGGCGCTGCTGGCCGGGGAGGGGGCGTCGCTTCCCGAAGATGCCGCCGTCGCCGGCTTCGCCGCGGCCTACGGGGGGAGCTGGGCGGAGCCGGGCGAGGACGAGGTAGCCATCGCGGACAACTGGATCAAGGCGTACCCGTGCTGCCTGCAAACACATACCGCCATAGAAGCAGCGGCCACCGCCGCCGCCGCCGGTGCGGACCCGGACGGCTCTGCCGTGGTAACGGTGCATCCCCGTTCCCGGCAGGCGGCTCCCTTCGACGACGTCGACGACGGGCTGCAAGCCAAGTTCTCCATTCCCTACACCGTCGCCTTCACCGTGCTGCACGGGCCGCCATCGGTGGCCGACTTCGCCGCGGTGGACGAGGCAGCGCGCACGCTGGCCCGTCGCGTCGAGGTGGGGCTCGACGGCGACCTGGGCGAATCGGAAGCGGTGCTGGAGTGGCGGGGCGGCCCCCAACCCATGGAGGTCCGGGTCGTAACGGCACTGGGCTCGCCGCAACGCCCGATGAGCGAAGAGCAGCTCACCTCCAAGGTCCGTTCCCTCGCCGGATCGCGGCTCGACGGCCTCCTCGACGACCCATCCCGTCCCGCGGCCGACCTGCTCGCCGCCGTCGCGCAGGCGTGACCGCGTCGCGGTCAGGTGCGGAATCGAGGGCCTGCCGCCATGAGCCGGGCGGCCACCAAGATCAGCAACGCAGCCAATCCCAGCCACGCCGCGCGGTACTGCCGGTCGGGTCGACGGCCGGGCCGAACAAAGGGGCAGCGACCGCCTGTGCGCCCCAGCCCAGGAGCACGATGGCAGTAGCTGCTTGGCTGAAGGCGATAACGGCGAGCAGCCACCACCGGGAGCCCCTGCTGGTTGAGCCGGCGCGGCGACCGGGCCCGCCAGGAAGGCCGGTCACTGGCCCCCGAGGAACGCCTGTCGCACCTCGGGGTCGTTGATGAGCTCTTCCCCGGTGCCCTGATAGGTGTTCTTGCCCAACTCGAGGACGTAGCCGCGGTCGGACGCCTCGAGTCCCTGCCGGGCGTTTTGCTCGATCATGAGCACCGTGAGCCCGATCTCCTCGTTGAGGCGTTGAATATGCTCGAAGATGGCTCGGGTGATCGTCGGCGCCAGCCCGGCGGAGGGCTCGTCCATCATGACCAGTTCGGGTTCCAGCATCAGGGAGCGTCCGATCTCCAGCATGCGCTGCTCGCCGCCGCTCATCGTGCCGACGCGCTGCCGGGCCCGCTCGGCGAGACGGGGAAACAGGTCGAGGATGACGTCGATACGCTCCTTGACGCGGCGCCGGTCCTTCTCGAGGTACATCCCCATCTCCAGGTTCTCCAGCACCGTCATCTGGGAGAAAACGCTGCGCAATTGGGGAACGATGGCGACGCCGGCCGCCAGCACTTCCTGGGGGGTGGAGTTGGTCAGTTCGCGACCTTTGAAGAGCACGTTGCCGCGGCGTACCTTGATGAGCCCGTAGACGGCGCGAAAGACAGTCGACTTGCCGGCGCCGTTGGGGCCGATGACGCACACCACCTCGCCGGGATGAACTTCCAGGTCGACCCCGTGCAGGATGTCGTAGTCGAGGTACCCGGCGAACACGTTCCGGACCTCGAGGAGCGGGGCGCCGGGCGTGGTCATGTGCCGAAGTACGCCTCGATCACGGCCTGATCCTGCATCACCTCGGCCGGGGTGCCCTCGGCGAGCTTCTCACCGTAGTTGAGCACGTAGACCCTCCTGCAGAGGTCGGAGATGAAGCGCATGTCGTGCTCCACGAGCAGGAATGCCTTGCCTTGCTGGCGGTTGAGAACGCGGATGCGGTCCTTGATGGTCTCGACGAGCGTGGGGTTGACCCCCGACGTGGCCTCATCCAGCAGCAGCAGGTCGGGGTCGGGCATGAGCGCCATGCCGAGCTCCAGCAGCCGCTGTTGGCCCCCGGAGAGGGTTCCCGCTGGGGCGTGGGTGAGGTGATCCAGCATGAGGAAGTCCAGCAGGGATGCGGCCCGCTCCTCGGTGTCCTGGTGGCTGGGCTTCAGCTGGCTCAACAGGGTCTCCCCCCGCCATTGACGGCTCACCAGCATGTTCTCCAACACCGTCAGCTTGCGGTACACCCGGATCACCTGGAAGGTACGCGCCATGCCGAGATGCGCCACCTGGTGCGGCCGCTTCTTGGTGATGTCGACACCCTTGAAGAAGACCTGGCCGCCGTCGATGGCCTGCACCCGGCTCAGACAGTCGAACAGCGTGGTCTTGCCGCTGCCGTTGGGACCGATGAGTCCCACCATCTCGGCGGGCTCGATGCGGAAGTCCACCTCGCGCACCGCCACCAAACCACCGAATCTCTTGGTGACCGCGCGGCCCTCGAGCAGCGCTCCGTTGGCGGTCACGGGGGCTCCCCGCCCGCTTCGGATTCGTCCTCCCGCCGTGCTCGCCACACCCGTTGCAGGCTGGTTGCGGTGCGCTCGCCGAGGGCGCCCATGATCCCGCGGGGCAGGAACAACACGATGAGGATGAGCAGCAGGCCCTCGGCGATGAGGTGGTACTGGAGGAGGTTGGCCCACACGATGTCCCGCAGCCAGTAGATCGTGGCGGCGCCGATCACCGGCCCGGCGACGGTGCCCAGGCCGCCCAAGATGGACATCATCACCAGTTCCACGGTGCGGCTCTCGATGAAGACCACGTCGGGGTCGATGAAAGTGTTCTGGTAGGCCCAGATCCCGCCGACGAGCCCGCTGAGGAAGGCGGCGATCGCGAAAGCGGTGATCTTGTTGAGGGTGGTGTTGATGCCCCGCATCTCCGCTCCCACCTCGTCCTCCCTGATCGCCACCAGGGTGGCACCGAACTCGGAGCGGCGGATCCACCACATGATGCCCACCACCAGCATCGCCAGCCCCAGGGTGACGTAGTAGAACAGCGGGCGATTCAAGTAGGGCGGAAGGGTCAACCCGACTCCGCCGCCGGTGAGCGGCTCGGACTCGAAGACCCGGACGAGACCGAAATCGACCCGGACGATCTCGCGCATGGCCACGAACGTACCCAGCATGGCGATGGAGAAGTAGGGGCCTTTCAGCCGCAGCGTGGGGTAGCCGATGAGGAGAGCGAAGATCGAGGCGAACACCGCACCGGTGAGCATCGCCGGCCAGAAGGGCCATCCCGGGGAGATGAGGAAGGCAGTGTTGGTGTTCATCATGATCCCGGTGCCGTAGGCGCCGAGACCGAAGAAGACCGCGTGCCCGAAGTCGACGTAGCCGGTGAAACCGCCGGTGAGGTTCCAGTTGCTGGCCAGGGTGATGAGCATGAACATCTGGGTGAAGGAGAACAGCCGGGAGTTGGTGACCAGCTTCTGGTCCGGGTCGACGATGCGCAGCACGGGGATGGCGAGCAGCAACAGCACGACCACCAGCAGCAGCCAGCGGAGGCGCCTGCGCACCGTGGTGGGGGAGACGGCGGTCGCCGTCACAGCTGGGGGCCTTCCTCCGCCGGCCGCAAGCCGCCGAACAGCCCCTGGGGCCGGGTGACCAGGATGAACACCAGCAGGGCGAATGAGGCGACGATCGCCAGGTTGGTGCCGATGCCTGACACGTAGATGCCGATGAAGCTCTCCACCACGCCCAGCACCATGCCTCCCATGAGCGCACCGGGAATGCTCCCCAGCCCCGCCAGCGCGGTGATCGTGAAGGCGCGCAACGTCAGCGGCGGGCCCATGAAGGGGAAGATGGCCTGCGTGGGAGAGATGAGCGTGCCTGCCGCCCCGGTGATGGCGATGCAGATGCCGAAGGTGAGCGCGTAGACCCGTCCGATGTCGATGCCCACGATGCGAGCGGCTTGCTTGTTCTGAGCGGCCGCCCGGATCGACTTACCCGTCTTGGTGCGATGGAGGAACAGGTAGAGGCTCGCCATGATGGCCAGGGCCACCACCAAGATCGCCGACTTGGTCGCGGGGATGGTGACGTCGCCCAGCCTGCCGGCCCCGGTGATGGTGGTCTCGGTGATGCGGGGATCTGCGGAGAACGCCAGCTTCATGACGTTGGCGATCAGGATGGAGAGCCCGAACGTGACCAGCAGCGACACCAGGTGGGGCCGCTCCACCACGCGGTTGATCAGCAGCTTCTGGAGCACCCATCCGATGGCGAACATCGCCGGCAGCACGACCACCAGCGCCAGGAACGGCTCCCATCCGTATTCCTTGTTCATCCACCAGGTCAGGTAGGCGCCCACCATGATGAACTCGCCGTGGGCGAGGTTGATCACCCCCATCACTCCCCAAATCACCGAGAAGCCGAGCATCATGGCCGCATAGAAGCCGCCCAGCATGATGCCGTTGATGAGCGCCTGGGTGAACTGGTCCACGCCCCTCCCGCCTGCTGACTAGTGGCAGCGGTGCGGGACCGGTGAGATCCCGCACCGCCTGCTTGGTTTCTCTAGCGCGCCGACCAAGGCGTCATCGGGAAGCGGAGAGCCGCCACCGCCGCCTCGCTCGGTGCCACCACGTTGATCACGCCATCCTGGATCTGGATGGTGCCCATCGGCTTGGCGACGTTCTTGCCGGTGTCGTCGAAGTTGATGGGACCGTAGAACGTGACGATGTCCATGTCGTAGAGGGCCTGGCGCACCGCATCCGTGTCGAGGGAGCCGGCCTGCTCGATGGCCACCATGAGCGCCAGCGCAGTGGCCGTGGACTCGGCCGCCTGGTAGGTGGGGGACTCGCCCCACATGTTCTGGTAGCGCTCCGCATACTCGGCGGCGGTGCCGAGCCAATCGTCCTGCCACGACATGGTGGCTTCCCACTGCGTGGGCCCGAGGATGAACTCGGCGTCGGCGCCCACCTCTTCGACGAACTGGGGGTTGCTGGGGCCGACGGTGATCACCATGGCGTCGGGATTGAAGTCGACCTCCTTGGCGGCCCGCACGAACAGCAGGGCGTCGTTGAAGTGGCCACCACCGACGAAGACGTCTGGGTCCGCGTCACGGAACTTGGTGAAGATGGCGGAAACGTCGGCTACCCCCCTGGGATAGGTCTCGACCGCCAGCACTTCCATTCCGTACTCCTCGGCCCACTTGACGGCGCCGTTGGCCACCGAGGTCGGGAAGGCGGTGTCTTCGTAGGCCACGACGACCGTTTCCGCTCCCTCATCAGCCAGCGCTTTGAGGGCCGACTGGGTGTAGTTCCCGGCCGGGGTGAGCACGGCGAAGATGTTCTTGAAGCCCCGCTCGAAGATCGACTCGGAAGCGCCGTTGCCCTCCACCATGAGCACGTTGTACTTCTCGGCGATGGCGCTCGTGGACAGCGTCAGGCTGCTCGAGTAGGGGCCGAGCAGGAAGTCCACCTCGTCCTCGGTGATGAGGCGCTCCACGAGGTTGGCCGCGGTGTCCGGGTCCCCCTCGTCGTCGTAGTAGACGATCTCCACCTCGTAGCGGTCGTCACCGACCTTGATCCCTCCGTACTCGTTGTTGACCCAGTCCAGCCACAGGTTGTAGCCCTGGCGGGTGTCCTTGCCCTCGCGGGCGTACTGGCCGGTCTCGCTCACCGCGGCGCCGAGGCGGATGGTCCCGGCGAACGTGGGCGCCGCCGGTGGTTGCTCGCCGCTGGGCGCCTCCGTGGTCGCCGGTGCGGGGGCTGGGGTCGTCGTGGGCTCGGCTTCCTCTCCGCACGCCGCTACCACCAGTAGCAGCGACGTCAGCAAGGCGAACATCACGAGCTTCCGACGGCTCATATATTCCTCCCTCTCCGCAGGCCACTCATGAGATGGCCTGGATGACCTGACAGCTCGTTGTCGGCACCCGGCGGATCGTCCGCCGGGTCGTCGCCTACCGTAACAAGCTCGCGCAGACCGCGCCCATCCGCAGCAGCATCGTCTACGCGCGGGTTTCGAACAGTGGGGCAGCAAGACGCTCGGCCTGGTGCCGTCGTCCTCCCAAGGCGGACGATGCCGCGCCGACAATGGGGGAAGGTCTCGAGAGAGGCGGCCGCCACGCAGCGCGCGAATCCTGTAGCATTTCGCCGAGCTGCGAGCGGACGTTCGCAACCCGCGTAGAGAGGAGGCTCAGATGAAGAGGCTGCGTGTTGCCGTCATCGGCGCCGTGCTTACGACCAGCATGGTGCTCGGTCCGGCCGCGACGGCACAGTTGGAGCCGCCGGAGACTGCGCCGCCGACCCAATTCGTCCCGGCATGCAAGGGAGCCAACTTCGGGCAGTGGACCAAGTCCCGGTTGTCCTTCCCGAAGGGCGAGGAGCCGGGGAAGATTTCCCACGGGGCGGCCGGTCACTGCCTGGGGCTGTTCCCGGTCGGGTAAAGCCTCGGCGGCGCCGGGGCCGCTCCCGGCGGGCGGAGAACCTGATAGACCGATGTAGCGCTACCCGGCTGGGGGCCGGCGCCTCTAGCCGCCTTTGGTAGGGGGCGCAACAACCCAGCCGCGAAGGCGGAGGCGCCGTACCACGCGGTCGGCGAGCGATGGGTTCGCCGCGGCCAGCCAGGCGATAGCTCTTCCCCGGAACGGAGGCAGCACCACCTCGGCAGGGGCGCGCCGTAGGGCGCGTAGCACGGCCGCCGCTACCCGTTCCGGGGGCATCTTGGGCTGCACCCGGGGTACCCGTAGATGGTCGATGAGGGGGGTGTCGACCCGTCCTGGGAAGACTGTGGTGACGCGAACGCCCAGGGGAGCGAGCTCCTGTCGAGCCACGTCCCCAAGACCGGCGAGGGCGAACTTGGCGGCGGCATAGGGCGCATCGGGCGGGATGCCCTTTTTGCCGTCGAGCGAGCTCATCACGATGACATGCCCCTGCCGGTGCTCCATCATGTGGGGCAGGGCGGCGAGGACCACGTAGACGGCGCCGAAGAAGTTGATGGCCATCGCTTCTTCAAAATCCTCGACCGTTGCGTCCGGCACGGGCACCTGGATGTAGCGGCCGGCGTTGGCGACAACGATGTCGAGCCGTTTCCACTCCGAGACGGTCGCCGCTACCAGCGCTTCCACCTGGCGGCGGATAGTGACGTCGGTGGGAACGGCGAGGGCCGTGCCGCCACGGCCGGTGATCTCCGCCGCCAGTTCATTCAGGGCTGCGGTGGAACGGGCGGCAAGTGCCACACGCGCCCCGGCCGCAGCCAATGCCTGTGCCGTTGCCCGACCGATGCCGCTCGATGCCCCGGTGACAATGGCCACCTGCTCTCGGAGGAACCGCCGCGCCATGTGGTGCCGACTCTAGGTGGCGCACAGTCTCGGCCTCGCCGCGCCCCGCATCTCCCATAGGCTGGAAGAGCAAAGACGCAGGAGGAGGTGCCGATGACCGGTCAGCCCTACCCCGGTGCCGAGGAGGCGTTCGAAGCGTTCGCCGCGCACATATCTCCCGGCAAGGTCGCCTTCTACCGGCAGCTCGGAGTGGGGCTGGTGATGGGAGAGCGGGAAGGGGCCACCTTCACCGACGCCTATACCGGCAAGCGCTACTTCAACTGTCACTGCAACGGTGGCGTGTTCAACCTGGGCCACCGCCATCCTCGAGTGGCCGCGGCAGTGCGGACGGCGCTGGACCAGTGGGATATCGGCAACCATCACCTCGTTTCCGGCCACCGCGCCTCGGTAGCGGCGCGCCTGGCGGCCACCACCGGAGGGCGGCTGACCGGAGTGATCTTCGGGGTGGCCGGCGGGGAGGCCATCGACTTGGCCATCAAGGCGTGCCGCGGCGTCACCGGCCGCCGCCGGGTTGTGTCGGCCCGCGGCGGCTACCACGGCCACACGGGCCTCGCGCTGGCGGCGGGCGATCCCGCCTACCGGGATCCCTTCGGACCCAACCTGCCCGGCTTCGTTCAGGTCCCCTTCGACGACCTCGACGCGCTGACCGCCGTCGTGGACGCCGACACCGCCGCGGTGCTGTTGGAGCCGATCCCGGCCACGCTCGGCATGCCCACTCCGGGACACGGGTACCTAGAAGGCGTGCAGGCGCTGTGCCGGGAACGGGGCGCCAGGCTCATCCTCGACGAGGTTCAGACCGGGCTGGGCCGCACCGGCCGGGTGTGGTGCTACCAGCATTTCGGGATCGAGCCCGATGTGCTGGTGACGGGGAAGGGCCTGAGCGGAGGCATCTACCCGATGAGCGCCACGCTGATGACCCGGGAGGTGCACGCCTTCTTCGACGATTTGCCTTTCGTGCACCTCTCCACCTTCGGCGGATCGGACATCGGATGCGCCGCCGCCACCGCGGTGCTCGACATCGTCGAGGAGCCCGGCTTCCTCGACCGGGTCGGTGCCCTCGGCGACCGCTTCGCCAAGGCGTTCGCCGATCTGCCCTTCACCGTGCGGCAGCGGGGTCTGATGATGGGCTTCAAGTTCGACGCCGAGGGCGGCGGCGTGATGGCCACCCGGCAGCTCCTCGAGGCGGGGATCTTCGCGATATATGCCAACAACGACACCTCAGTGCTCCAGTTCCTTCCTCCGCTGATTCTCACCGACGAGGAAGCGGACGAGATCATCGGCATCGTGCGAGGCGTGTTCGGGTGACACTGCGGCCTCCCGTGATCGCGGATCTGGACCGGCTGGAGGCGGCGTTCCAGGAGGCGTTCGCCACCGGCGGCCACGGGGGCCTGGACGTCGTGGGCTATGGAGAGATCTCCTGCGTGGTGGCGTGGCCTACGCCGGGTGGCCTCGCCGTGTGCAAACGACTCCCGCCGTTCAGCTCCGAGACTCGACTGGATGCCTACGGCGCGCTGTTTCACGACTACGTGGCGCAACTCGAGCACGCCGGAGTCCGCGTGCTGCCCACCACCCTGCAGACGGTTGACGGCGAAGGCGCCGCCCGGGTCGCCTATCTCGTGCAGCCGGCGCTGCCGGAGGGGGAGTTGATGCCGGCGGTGCTGGCGAGCGCGTCCGAGGAGGAGGCGGTGGGTTTCCTAATCGGCATGGCCGGTGCGGCGGCGCAGGCCATCTGTGCCACGGTGGGCTTCGACGCCCAGGTCTCCAACTGGGCGCTTCGCGACGGGGAGCTCTTCTATTTCGACCTCACTACTCCCATGCTGCGCGCCGCAGACGGTCGCGACCTGCTGGACACTGGGCTCTTCGTGGCTTCGTTGCCCTGGCCGGCGCGCTGGCCGGTGCAGCGGTTCCTGGCGCGGTCGATCCTCGACGAGTACTTCGATCGGCGCACCTCGCTGCTCAACCTGCTCGCCAATCTCATCAAAGAGCGCCTGCGGGCACTGCTCCCCGCTGCGCTCGACGTGGTGAACCGCCACGTGGCGCCGCCGATCACGCCGCGCGAGGTGGAGCGCTACTACCGCTCCGATGCTCGCCTGTGGACGGTGTTGCAGCGGCTGCGCCGCCTCGACCGCTCCTGGCAGCTGCGAGTGCGTCGCCGCCCCTACCCCTTCCTGCTCCCGGGCCGCATCGTTCGCTAGGACGGGGCCCGCTGCCNNCGGGTATGAGCCCGGGCTTAGGTTCGTGCTGCATCGTGATCTCGTGAGCTTTGAAGGAAAGGAGAAGGTCATGCGCAACAAGCTCATAGCCGGAGTGGTGGCCGGCGCGCTGGTCGTGGCCGGTATCGGGCTCGGCGCAGCGCTGGGTGCGCCCACCACGGTGGCGGCGCAGGAAGTCACCGACGAGGAGCAGGCGCCCCGCCCGGGCACGTTGCTCGACTCCGTCCTCAGCGATCTGGTGGAGGACGGAACCATCACCCAGGCGCAAGCGGATGCCATCAAGGAGGCGATCGAGGAGCGCCGAGCGGAGCTCGGTCCGCTCTGGGGTCCCCACCGAGGGCACCACTTTCGCGGCCCGCGCCTCGTTGCCGGCAGCCATCTCGCCACCGCCGCCGCCGTGATCGGCATCGAGGTGGATGAGTTGCGGGAGGCACTCGCCGAGGGGTCCACCCTGGCCGAGGTCGCCGAGGCCAACGGCGTTGCCACGGAGACTCTGGTGAGCGCGCTGGTCGAGGACGCTTACGAGCGCATCGACCAGGCGGTCGAGGACGGCAAGATCGACGCCGATCAGGCTGAGACGATGAAGGAGCACGTTGCCGAGCGGATCGAAGAGATGGTCACCGAAGGCCCGCCTGCCTTCGGCGGTCGCTTCGGCCCCGGCTTCGGTGGTGGCTTCGGTCCCGGCTTCGGCCCGCCGGCGGAGGGCGCGGTCTCTTTCGAGGAGATGGTCCAAGCGTAGGTTCCTTTCGCGCCCCTCCCTCGCGGCAACGGCGCCACCCTTCGGGGTGGCGCCGGCGCGTCCCCATCGGGCAGCGGCGCCCGCGGCCTGCTACTCGTCCTCGCCTTCCAGCAGTTCCCGCACCCGAGCCAGGAAGGCGGCGGCCGGGGCCCCGTCCACGAAGGCGTGATCGAAGGTGAGGCTGAGCACCATCTGCTGCCGGGGGACCACCGAGCCGTCCGGGGCGAAGCCGGGCACGGTGCGCAGCGCTCCAACCCCGAGGATGGCGAGCTGCGGCGGGTTGATGATGGGTGTGAACCCGTCCACGCCCCAGGGCCCCAGGTTGGTGACGCTGAAAGTGCCGCCGGCGTAGTCGGCGGCCTCCAGGCGCTTCGCCCGGGCTCGCTCCGCCAGGTCGGCGACCTCTTCGGCTATCGAATCCAGGGGTTTCGCCGCGGGCTCGCGGACCACCGGAGCTACCAGACCCTCGTCGGTTTGGATGGCCACCGCGATGTGAGCCGTCTCTGCCGGGACGTAGCGATCGCCTTCCCGAGAGCCGTGCAGAGCGGGGTGGTCGGCGAGTGCGGCGGCCGCCGCTTTCACCACCCGCGCGGTCACCTTCTCCGTGACGGCTTCAGTCAGGTCGACGGTGGTGGTCAGGGTGACCGCAGCCGCGGCAGCATGACTCTCCCGCATGTTGCGGGCGATGACCGCTCGCAGACCGCTCAGCGCTACCCCTGCGGGGGCCGGCCCGGCGGCGGCTCGTACGTCGCTCTCGGTGATGCGCCCATCGGGACCGGTTCCCGCCAGGGCGCCGAGATCGACCCCCAACTCGCGGGCCACCCGCTTGGCGGCCGGGGAAGCCGCCACTCGAGCGGCCGCCTCCGGAGCGGGCGCCGCCACAGCTTCGGCCGGTGCCCCAGCCGCCGCTGCGGCGGCTTCCTCGATGCGGCAGATCGGTGCGCCTTGGGGAACGGGCTCGTTGATGCCCACCAAGCCCACCACCACGCCGTCGGCGGGCGCGTGGACCTCTTCGGCTACCTTCTCCGCCTGCACCTCGGCGATGAGCTGCCCGGTGGACACCGGGCTCCCCTCGTCGACGAACCAGGCGGTCACCACCCCGTCCTCACCTTCCTCGGTGAGGACGGGCATGGGGACCTCGACCGCCACCGGCTGCTCCTAGCCTCCGACGATGCTCTTCGCAGCGGCGACGATCTTGTCGGCGCTGGGCAGCACGTACTGCTCCAGCGGCCGGCTGTAGGGGATGGGCACGTCGGGAAGCGCGATCCGTTGGGGTGGTGCGTCGAGATGGTCGAACGCCCCTTCGATCACGCTGGTGATCACTTCCCCGGTCATCCCGAAGCTGCGGTAGTCCTCGTCGACCACCAGCAGCCGGTGGGTCT